>Ga0181413_1000079_pt1 | contig 24498 bp, 20 predicted proteins | sample 36SPOviralmetaG_FD_130111 | JGI IMG/M metagenome (GOLD analysis project Ga0181413, IMG submission 130111) | Marine viral communities from the oligotrophic San Pedro Time Series (SPOT) site, San Pedro Channel, CA, USA - 36 SPOT_SRF_2012-09-28 | ecosystem: Environmental > Aquatic > Marine > Strait... | reverse complement strand
TTTCATAGTGGGCATGTTGCGATGTTAAAAGAAGCAAGTAACAACTGCGACTATCTCATTGTAGGATTACAGACTGACCCAACTATAGATCGACCTGAAAAAAACGCACCCATACAAAGTGTGTTCGAACGATATGTACAGTTAGAGGGTTGTCGTTACATTGATGAGATTATTCCCTATGCGACTGAACAAGATTTACTGGATATATTGTTGACCTATAAAATTGATGTGAGATTTATTGGTGAGGAATATAAGACACTTGACTTTACTGGTAAGAAGCACTGTCTAAATAAGAATATAGAAATATATTATAACAGTAGACAACACTCCTTTAGTACCAGTGGACTGAGAAAGAGAACTGTACTTAATGTGCTCAAGAAAGAATATAATACTTGACAAAATGCTTACAGTGGAGTATAATGGAATATAAATTTAAGAGGTATAGAATAAATGTTAGGTGAGATTAATGAAAACAAATATGATATAACATACGAAGATGGTATTCGTATTGTTACTGCCAAGTTCTGGGCAGATTGTGAAGATAAGATCGGTACTTATATGGAAGATACTGATTGGGATTTTATAGTTGAAGAAGATACTGACTTCTATGCTCCATCTAATTTTGCTGGTGTTAACAATGAAGATAATATTATCTTTAAGTATCGTAAAAATATTTTTACTGCCGATGAACAGTTAGGTGCTTATGATGGTTTACTTGGAGCAGCACAACCTACACAGAATCGTGGAATGGCAGCAGGTCCGAAAGGTGAATCGCAAGGACAAAGAGATTGGTGTACTGATGAGCAAGTTGAAGTTATGGATTATTTTATTAATCGTCCAAACAGTAGCACATTGTTTGAGGAAGAAGGCGATCCTATTGAAAACATCAAACAAAAATATTTAAACAGCGAAGGAACAACTAGAGGTATCGTTTGGTTGCGTACAAAGATTGACGATGCTGGTTATAATTATAAATCATTCTTCAAAGATAAAGTTGAAGAGTGGAAAGTAATGGGTCTTGAAGAAGCATCTAAAGATGCGAATGTAATTAAGTCTACATTTATTTCTGATACAACTTATGCTAATGTTGTGTTGTCTGGTATTGCTGGATTCTTTGATAGATATCCTCGTATACCTTATGGTCGTGCGACTTCTTATACTGAACACAATCGTGATACCTTTGAGAAGTGTTATCCTTTTATGAGAAAACTTTCTAATGAGTTTGCTAATCTAGTTCCTAAAAGATATGGTGTTCAATTAAATGCTGCGAATAAACTTGATGAAAGATTTAGAGTTGCTGGTAAGGATACACCATTTACAACTATCACTGTAAACAAAAACTTTAGAACAGCATGTCATCGAGATGCTGGTGATTTAAATGAAGGATTCTCTAATCTAACAGTGGTTGCTAAAGATAAAAACTGGACAGGTGGATATCTAGTTCTCCCAGAGTTTCGTGTTGGGATTAACATTCGTCCAGGAGATTTACTACTCATTAACAATCATGGTGGCATACATGGTAACACTAAACTACTTCCACCTGAGGGAGTTGCGATTGAAGACATGGAAAGAATCTCATTGGTTTGTTACTTCAGAGAAAAGATGTTGGAACTTGGATCTTGGGAGTATGAAACACTTCGTAGAAACTTTGTAGACTATCGTAGAAAAGATAAATCGCATCCTCTCTGGAAACATCTATGGAATGGTGTATCTGAAAAGATGTGGGACAGTGATGAGTGGTATGAATATCTGAGAGAGCATGGTGGTGTGGATATGCTTGGAGTGTATCATCCCGAAGCAGTTGAGGAAAAACCATCTCTAGAATCTTTCTTTGGATAAATTATTTTAAAATTATTTTATAACTCCTTATAAATCAATACCTTACAAAAAAAATAATGCTTGACATTTTTCGTGCACTCAGGCATAATAGGTGTATAGTTAATAAAAAAGAGAGGTTATATGAGTTTTGAAAAGTTTTTAGAAGAAGTAGAATTAAAAGTTAAAGAAGTAGATATGAATGTCATGAGAGATTTAGAAGAATTATCTTTTCATTCAGGTCTACATTTAGATGATGACCAGCAAGAGTTAGTAGAACTGTATGCTGAACATGAATTTTATAATTTAGAATTGTATTAATTGAGAGAGGTATAAAATATGCAACAAATATTAGAGATTAGTAGAGATATGAAAGTAGAAATGGGTAAAATGAGTAACTCAGAATTGAATGACTTAATAAATTTTGCTCAAGAATTAAAAACATTTAACTCAAAGACTTCACTTGTTGTGGGTGCTAAAGTTTGGGTTGTTCAAAAAACTAAAAAGACTGAAGGTGTTGTCACTAAAGTTAAAAGAACAAAATGTTTAGTTGATATGAGAGGTAGTAGTTATTCAGTTCCCATGTCTATGTTAGAGGTGAGATAAAGTTTAGTCTGATTTTTCCACATGTGCGTGGTGGTTTGTACAGACTTAAAATAACAAAACCAAATTTGCGAGTTAATGTTTTGGTAGTTTTAAACTCTAAAAAGAAAAACTATCCTTATTTTATTTTTAGAGAGGTATAATATGACATTAGATGAATTAAATAGTACAGCAAAAACTTTAGTAGATGGTTTAGAAATAGATCTACAAAATCTTATTGAACAATACAATACAAATTCTAATCACGATTATTTAATTGATGACACTGAATTAGTCAATGCTATTGAAAAATTAAAATCCAGAATTAAAATCTTTGTTCCGTCACATGTAGTCGACAAATAAAGGAAATTATGAAACAGAAATTTATTGACGCACACATGAATGTTGCGGAGCAGTATGCGAGTTTATCCTCTGCTAAAAATCTAAAGGTTGGTTGTGTGATTGTTAAAGACAATCGCATTATTTCTATTGGATATAATGGCACACCTGCTGGGTGGGACAATGAATGTGAGTCTACATTCATTGACGATTATGGTGATGAGATTCGCAAAACAAAACCTGAAGTATTACACGCAGAATTAAATGCCATTGCTAAATTGGCAAGGTCTGGTGAATCTGGCGAAGGTTCTTCAATGTTTATTACACACTCACCTTGTATTGAGTGTGCCAAAATGATTTATGCTGCAGGGATTAAAGAAGTATTCTATCGACACTCTTATCGTGAGAATGCTGGTATTGGTTTCTTAGATTACTGTAACATTTCTGTTGAACACATATCACCTTATGGGAGGTCTTGATGCAAGCATTACAAGAAACAACTGATTGGGGAGAAGATAATATTCCTAATCATATATACTTTTATGAGAATAGTAAAATCTCTGCCTATATAAAAGAAGGAACGAATGAGATTATTAAATTTAAAAAACCTATTCCTTTCTCTAAGACACGAAGGAAATTTAAGCAACTAAAAGTTGAAGATTATAACCTGTAAAGAAATATGAAAACATGGAACATATATTGTAGTGGTGAAATCCACACTAATTGGAGAAAGACTCTAAAGAGTATGGCAAAGGCAGATGACTTGCCTATTGAATTCACTTCTGCTAATTGTAATCATGATGAGTCAGATGCTGCTGGTGATAATCTAGAACCATTCTGCGACAAACCAGAACATATGGGTGCAGAAAATTCTAAAGATTATTTTTGGAGAGATAATAAATCTGCCAAAATAAATCAAGCAAGAATCCAAACACTGATTAAAGAATGCGATATTGGTATTGTTACTTTTGGTCAGGGTGGTCATTTAGATTTTTATCGTCAATGGAATGTTGCCTTTGAGGCAGGGTGTTTATATGCAAATGGTAAACCATTTATTATGGTACATCCAGATTCTATACTACATCCTCTAAAAGAGATTGATGCACACGCATTAGCATGGTGTCAAAATTATGAACAAGTGATAGGAGTAATAAAATCAATATGTCTGAAATCTTAGAATTAAAAAAAGAACAAGAGATTGTGACAGTCACAGAATCTTACCCTTTAGTTGTTGCTAGAATAAATGAAAACTTTGAAAGAACATTAATATCTGTTGGGCAAAGTTTTTCTGAACAGATGTTTGATAGTGGACATAATAAATATGTACAATCTTACACTGAAGTTACAGAACCAAAGATAGAAGGCGAGTGGGGTTTTGATTTAAATGAGGGTGATAAGAGTGCATTACCGAGATGTCTTCCAGGATTAATATCTTGGATATATTGCGAAAAGCATGCGTTTAATGTTCGTATAGGTGCACCTATTGAAGAGGATAAAGTTATTCCTCTCCAAGATAGAGGACTTTTCTTATATCCTTCTTTTGTTAGTTATGTTTCAGTTGAAGCAACAGCAAAACAACAATACATTAGATATGGTTCATTATCAGTCCCACTACAGCATAAAGATGAAGACAATATTCCACACACTCAGTAATGAGTACACAATAGAGAAATATTTTTTAGGAAAGGATGAAAGACTAGAAAGTATTTGTCGTAACAATCTTAACGAGATTGTATCTAACTTATCCAAAGAAAGAACTGACTTTGGTTTTCAAAATTATAACATGAGCACTTGGAATTTATTTCAAGAATATGCTGATGACTTTGAGGAATTGACTACAACATTATCTAAGATTTCTAAATCATATATGAAAAATTATTTTGATAAAGAATTAAATGGTAACTTTTTTGTAAGTGAGTTATGGGGTATAGTAACTGAACCAGATGGTCTTGCTACACCACATAATCATTGGCCAGCATTATTTACTTTTGTTTATTATTTGTCATTGCCTAAAAATAATCCACCTCTAGTATTTACTGATAGCAATTTAGAGATACAACCAAAAGAAGGTGAGTTAATATTTTTTCCATCTTGGATAAAACATGAAGTTCCTAAAAATGAAACTGATGGTGAAAGAGTTTGTTATGCTGGAAATATTTATTATGAAGAAAAGATGAAAGAGATAGGTGGTAGGACAGAAGGATTAGAACCTACTAGATATGATGACTGGGAAATGAAAGGCAGATGTATAGATTTTTAAGGAGTAACTATGGATTATATTGATACAGGATATAGTTGTATGCCATTGATAACTGATGAAGTTATGAAACAAAAGATGTTGAGTTTTATGATAGAGATGTTTGAGATGGGTATAACTTTAATGCGTGAAGAACTAATCACTAAAATCGTTTATTAAACTTATATAAATACTCTGAAACATTGGAGTATTTTTTAATGAGCGAATCTTACTTTATGGGACTAGATGGTTTTGTCTGGTTCACTGGAGTTGTTGAGAATAGACAAGACCCAGCAAAACTTGGTAGAGTACAAGTTCGTTGTTTGGGTTTCCATTCAGAAAAACTAACAGACATTCCTACGGAAGATCTTCCTTGGGCACATGTCATGCACCCTGTTACCGATCCAGCAATGCAAGGTTTAGGAAACACTCCAAGTTTTCTAGTAGAAGGCACATGGGTTATTGGATTCTTTCGTGACGCAGTAGAAAAACAACAACCAATTATCATGGGTACACTTCCAGGATATCCATCTGCTACTCCAGACACAACAAAAGGTTTTAACGATCCAACAGGAAAGTATCCTACTGATAGTGTAGAACATTCATTTCATAGTTTAGATGAATCGGATGTATCAAAACTTGCTAGAGGAGTTGATGCTGAAGGTCATAGGGCATTAATTGAAAGGAGAGGTAATAGATCAGAAACACCTACTATTCAAACTGCAATCAAACCAGACTTAAAAGTTGTAAATGATAAAAGTAAAACAGAAACAGCATCTTCCTTTAGTGAACCGCATCCTAGAGGTGTAGAAACTACAGATGAAACAAACACAGGTGTCTATCCTTTTAATCATGTACACGAATCTGAGTCTGGGCACATACTAGAAATAGATGATACACCTAATGGTGAAAGATTATTAAGACAACACAAGAATGGTACTTACGAAGAAATAACAAACACTACTAGAACTGTAAGAGTTGGTGGTGATATTGAAGACCAAAGAGCAGACGATTATCTTATTGTTACTGGTGATTCTAATGTTTATATTATGGGTAATGCTAATGTAGTAACTGACGGAACTCTAAGACATAGAGTTAAAGGAGATTATGTTTTAGAAGTTGGTGGAGATTTTACAAGGAAAATTGATGGTAATGAAAAAGTAAAAATTGGTGCAAAGCAAGTCGATGATGGGGAAACAAAAAAAGGTGGTGGTAACTTAGAAGAAGTGATTAGAGGTAATCATACATTTAGTATTGAGGGTGGTATTTCAGGAGCAATAGGAACACGCGAAGATTCGCCGAATAAAGATTCTATTGTAACAGTTGCTGGTAATGATGTTAGACAAGTTGGTGCTTCGTTTACTTTAAGAGTTACAGGTCAATCATTAATTAAATCTGTTGAAGAATCGTCATTAGTTAGTGACAAAAGATTGACTGCATTTAGTGCTGCCAATATAGATCTTATATCTGGAACTGTAACTAATTTAAAAGCAGGAACAAATATGAATATTAAATCAGAAGCAGTTGGTACATTATTGTTTAGTGGTAACTCAAGCACAGTTACTGCGAAGAATGGTGGTGGTACTGCGATAGAACTTACAGGTCATGTACATGGACAACCAGACACTGGTGTAGATGCAACTGTACAAGGTAACACACTGGCACCAGTAGCATAGGAAAGAACAATGGCAAACTTTAAAGATTTAACAGCAAAAGCATGCGGATCTAATGAGAAACTTAATAGTCTATTAACAGAGGTAGATTCTTTTCAAGATACTTTGTTATCAAAGATACAAGAAGAAGCAGACCCAACAGGGATGTTATCTTCTGTACAAGGTAACATAGATTCTTTAAAAAATAAGGCAAAAGGTTTAGTACCAGAACTACCTAGTATATCAGACTTAGGTTTACAAGACCAATTAAAATCAATTAAAGATTTACAATCTAATTTAGGTGCTGCTAGTCAACAGTCATTGTTAGCAGTTTCATCACTTAAAGGCAAGTTTCCAGGTATAGATGTAGACACATTATTAAATCTAGATCCTTCTAGATTGGCAGAATTAGTTCCAGATTTAGATTTACAAAATCAATTAAAATCAATTCAAAATTTAAGAACTAGTTTAGGTGCTGCTAATCCAGAGTCATTATTAAAAGTAGCAGGACTTAAAAAGAATTTTCCAGACTTTGATGTAGACACACTATTAAAAGGAGATGCTTGTTCAGCACCTAATGTAACTGTACCAAGTGTATCCACTGTAATAGATGGTGTAGAACAACCAAAAGTTCAAACTTCATTCGCAGAAAATGTTACTCTTGCTGATAAAGAAGTAGACACCGAAGAAGATTATCGTATACCTACTTTAAAAATAGCATCCTATGGGCACAATGGGGCACTAAAAAAAGCAAAGGCAATGACAGCAGCACTTATAGTCAAGGATGCTGGTGGAACAACAGATGAACAAAAAAGGGCAAGAGATAGACAACGAATGAGAAATAATGGCAGGTTTGATTATGTTAAAGAAGTAGTTGTAGATTATACAGAAGATCAGATAACTAACTTTATAAAACTAGATGCGTCAAAGTTTCCTAAACTAGAAGAGTTTGAAAAGAATCCACTTGCTGATAAAACTTTATATGACAAATATTTAAAAGAAGTTACAGGTTATGATAGTGATTATGATTATACTGAAAGTAATCCAAACATCGAACCATTTGAATTAAATGATTGGTATGCAGAACTTGGAAGAGCAGTTCCTACTTAAAAGTTATCTAACTATTACTAGATTCGTTATAAATATGTTATATTACAAAGGACTTGCTAATGGCGAACACATCAAAATCATATTACGATGCACAAACTGTAAATGACAGTGAAAGAAACTCACAAAAATATAGTGACTTAGATTTATTCTTTCGTAAAAATGGTGGCAATACTGACATCAATATAATTACTGATGTTCAAGCAGTTAAGAGATCTATTAGAAATTTAGTTTTACTTAACCACTATGAGAAACCTTTTCATCCAGAGATTGGTTCTGGTGTGCGTGACATGTTATTTGAATTAATGACACCTGTTACAGCACAAATACTAGCAAGAAAAATACAAGGTGTTATAGAGAACTACGAACCAAGAGCAAGACTTGTTGGTGTTCGTGCTAACCCAAACCTAGACAGAAATGAATATGATGTTACTATTGAATTCTATGTGGTAAATGCTCCAACAGAATTAGTAGAACTAGATGTCATATTAGAGAGATTACGATAATGGCAACAGTAAACGATAAGAGATTAAGAGTAACAGAATTAGACTTTGATAATGTAAAGACTAATTTAAAAACATTCTTAAAGTCACAACAACAATTTAAAGACTATGACTTTGAGGGAGCAGGTATGAATATCCTGTTAGATACTCTCGCATACAATACTCACTATCTTGCAATGAATGCTAATATGTTAGCAAATGAAATGTACTTAGATAGTGCATCACTTCGTTCAAGTGTATTATCTCATGCTAAGAGTTTAGGATACGAAGTAACTTCAGCAAGAGCACCTGTTGCTACAGTTGATGTTAAATTAATTACACCTGAAACTACAAAGACATTATCTGCAGGAACAGTATTTTCTACAAGTCTAGATGGGTCATCTTATCAGTATGTAAATATCTCAGATATAAGTGGTTCTAATGTTGGTGGAGAAATTATATTCCCTAGTGTTAAACTATATGAAGGAACATATATTACAGAAAGATACACTGTAGATAACAGTGATGTAGACCAAAGATTTGTATTACAAGATGTTAGAGCAGATGCTTCTACTTTAACTGTTAAAGTCCAAACATCTTCAACTGATACAACTACAACAACTTTCACTAAAGCAACAGACATAACTCAACTTGCTAGCACTAGTGATGTTTATTTTTTACAAGAAACTGATAGTGGATTGTTTGAAATTTACTTTGGTGATGGTTTAGTAAGTAAAGCATTGTCTGATGGCAACATAGTTATACTACAATATATTGTAACTAATAAATCAATCTCAAATGGTTCTAACACATTTAGTCCACCTGCTAGTATAGATGGTGTCACTAATGTTACTGTTACTACAACAGCATCCTCTATTGGTGGTGCTGAACCTGAGTCAATCAGGTCGATTAAATTAAACGCACCATTAGATTATGCGTCTCAAGGAAGATGTGTAACTCCTAACGATTATAAAGTTTATGTTAAAAAATTATTTGCTAACACTCAAGCAGTATCTGTTTGGGGTGGCGAAGATGGAAGTTTTGATACTAGCACAGGTGTATCAGCAAATCCAGAATATGGTAAAGTTTTCATTTCTATCAAAACTACAACAGGACAAGATTTAACATCAACACAAAAGAGCAACTTAGTTTCTGCTCTTTCACCATTTAAAGTTGCTTCTATCACACCAGTAATAGTTGACCCTGATACTACAACTTTAATTTTAAATACTACTTTTAATTTTGACTCAACAGCAACAACTAAATCTAAAGAAGAACTCGAAACATTGGTTAGGTCTACTATTACCAATTATAATAATTCATCACTAAAACAATTTAACAGTTCATTCAGACATTCTAGAATGACTGGTTTGATAGATAATACTGACAGTTCTATTTTAAGCAACACTACAGTTGTGAGCATGGCAAAACTTATTAGACCTGTATCGCCTTCTGAGAATGCGTCATATACAATTAATTACAGTAATAAAATTTACAATCCACATGCTGGTCACCTAGCAATGAGTGGTGGCGTGATTGCTTCTACAGGATTTTTTGTAGACAATGGAGCAACAGAATATTTCTTTGATGATGATGGTAATGGTAACTTAAGAATATATTCTTTAGTAGGTTCTGAAGGCACAAGAGTTTATTTAAACTCAAATGCAGGAACTATTGATTATGATAATGGAATTATATCAGTTGGTGCAGTTAATATTACAGGTGTTGGATTAGTTGATGGTTCTACATCTTTAGATATTAGAATTGTTGCTATACCAGATTCTTATGATATAGTTCCAGTTAGAAACCAAATATTAGAGATTGATGCAGGTAACACAGTTGTTAACAGTAGAGTTGATGCTGAGGCAACAACTGGTGTAGGTTACAGTGTAACTTCTACAGGTGTTACATCTACAACTTCAGTAAATACAACTTCGACTACAACACCAACAACATCATATTAAAAAATGAGTGATATAGAGAGCAAGTCAAAACTGGTAACAAAATTATCACCTTTGATTGAAGGGCAAGTGCCTGACTTCATTCAGTCTGACCATCCATTCTTTGTCACATTTTTAAAACACTATTATCAGTTCTTAGAAGCAGGAAGAATTAAATACGATTCTGATATTCAGTATATTATAACAGAAACAAATGATACTGAGTATGTTGTGCTTGAGGGTTATACCGATGAACACCCTGACCATATTGAAGATAGGATAGTTACAGAAAGAGGCGACAATGGTTCTACTGGTCATTTTGAAAATAATGAAATAGTTACTGGTAGCACATCTGGTGCTACTGCTACTGTTCTTGTAGAAGACTCTAGAAATGAACAGATGTTTATAACATCTCAACAAAAGTTTATTACTGGTGAAACTATTACAGGTGCAACCTCTGGTTCTACTGCAACAGTAACAGAGTATCGTGCTAACCCTGTTCAAAACATTCAAGAATTATTAGATTACGCAGATGTAGATAATAACATATTTGATTTCTTAACTCAAATGAAAGAATCATTTATGAACGATATACCAGATTCTTTAGCAAGTGGTGTTTCTAAAAGAGATTTAATTAAAAACATTCGAGACCTTTATACTGCTAAAGGTACATCAGAAGGACATAAGTTATTTCTTAGATTGTTGTTAGGAGAGAATGCTGAGATAGTCTATCCTAACCAATTTATGCTTAAAGTTTCTAATGGTAACTGGAGTTCTAATGCTGTATTAAGATGTACAACATCCAGTGGTGTTAGTGGTGAAGAAGCACTGTCACAATTAATAACAGGTAAAGTTTCTGGTGCGACTGCTACAGTGGTAAGTGTTGGTACATTTGTTGAAGGATCTTTTACAGTTACTGAGTTTATTATTGATGATATAGTTGGCACATTTAATGATGGGGAAATTATAACTTGTACATCAGCAACAAGAAATACTGATGTAACTTATACAGTTTCATCAGTAGTCAATAAAGCAACAGTTGTTAACGATGGTATCTTACACTCAGTCAGTGAAGATATTGATGTTGAGGGATTAGGAAGTGGATTAGAAAAAGTTCAAGTAGAATCTGTAGCAGGTGGTTCAGTAAGTGAAGTGTTTGTTAATACTGTTGGTACAGGATATGAGGTTGGTGATGATATAGTGTTTACTGCTAATTCAGATGACCAAGATGTATCAACTGCTGATGCATTTGTTAGTGTAGTTGGTGGTGGTATATTATCAGAAGATAATGCAAATAATATTGTTTTAGAAGATGGGACTTCATCATCGTTACAACCATTTCAGATTGCTCTAGAAGAAGGCAATGATTTATCAGATTTCTTTAGAGGTGATGGTGAAACAAAAGTATTTACATTATCAAATCTAAATGCTAACACTGATACAATTACATTACAGATAGATGATGTAAATTTAGCAACAACGAACTTATTTAATGAAACAGTTTGGACTGCATCTGGAACAACTCTAACATTTACTAACGCACCAGCAGATGGTGTTAAAATATTTGTAAGAGGTAATGAATCAAATTACATACTGCTTGATAGTACAAATGGTACTGCCGATGCAGGACATCAATTATTAACAGATACATTACAAGAAACTCAAGACACATATACTACGAATGATGATTTAATTGTATTAGAAAGTGGAACATTTGCTAATTTATCTGTTGCTACTGAAGAAGGAAACATTCGTAAAGTATTTGTAAACAATGGTGGCGAAGGATACACTAAACTTCCAGTTCTTACTATAACAAGCACAAGTGGTACAGGAGCAAAATTATTAACACTAACAACTGACATTGGTCGTGCCACTGGACTTAAAATTATTAATCCAGGATTTAGTCATACTTCTGATAATCCACCAGAATTAGATTTTAGAGCACACTTTGTACTAAAAAATGTTAGTGGTACATTTGCTGCAACTAATACTTTAACAACTCACAGTGGTACTGTGAAGTCCTACAATGCTGATACGCAGGTTCTTGAGACAACCTTTAGAGATGTAGAGGAAATTATTTCTGAGTCTGATGGTTCTAATAATCAAGGTATAGAACTTGAGAACGAAACACTAACACCTGCTGGTGTTATACTAGAGGACATACAACAGTTCGATGGTGGTGGGTTTGTTACACTTAATGGTACAGGAACAACTTCACCATCAAATGTATTCAGAAGATATAAGATTACTGCTTGTAGTTCATCTGCTGATGAGAATGTTATAAAGTTTTTCATTGATGGCATTGAAGCACCAACTTTAGAATTATTAGAGGGAAGCACATACTTCTTTGATTTATCAGATAGTTCACTTTATAATTTAAGTGAGTCATTAAACAGAAAGTTTCAATTATCAACAACTCCTGATGGAACTAATGCTAGTGGTACAGAATATACCACTGGTATTACTAAAAGTGCAACTTCAATAAGACAAGGCACTGCTGGAGCATTTTTAAAACTTGTTGTTGCTGCGAGTTCACCAACTTTATATTATTACAATGCTAACTTATCTGGTTTTGGTAACACAGTATTAACTCCAAAATTACCAGATACTATTAATGATGCAGACGATAGTATTTTATTAGATGGTACAACTAGTTATGAGTCTGTTATTTTACTTGAAGAAGGAACACCTAGATCTGATAATGCAACTGATACACTAAGACAAGAAAGTGGTCAAGCAATCGGCACTGTATTAGGTGATGTAAATGGACCAGAGTTTTTATTAGAAGAAAGTATAGAGGGTGCACCAGTACAAGATGAGGGTGACAAGTTAGTCATAAACGCATATCAAGAATTAAGTAATAGCAGTTTCTTATTAACAGAACATACAGGTGGTAGAGTTTCACATGAAACATTTGGTAATACTTTAGTTCTTGAAGACAATGAACAGATTTTATTTGAAGAGGATGAGGCACAATATTATATTGTTGCTGATGCTACTGCCACTGGAAGTAGAGATGAAAACTATAATATAATTTTAGAACAACCGATAGATTTCTCAGATAGAGATGTTGTAATCACTGACTCTAGTGGAGCGAGTGGTACTATCATCAATGCTGATATAGGTACTGGTACATCTACCATAGATACTTGGATGCAATCTGCAGGTTCTTACATTGATGCATTTAGTATTATAGATGAAGACTTAATTCGTATTCAAGATTCTTATTACTATCAAGATTATTCTTATGAAGTTAAGGTTGGTCAATCATTCTCAACTTATATTAATGAATTAAAGAGAGCAATACATCCTGCTGGATTCCAACCATTTGGTAAAGTTTCTATCGCATCAACTATATCTGTCGGATTAAGAAACGCAGGTTCCTTTGCTCCAGAATATCGAGAAAAGTTCTCACCAATACTTGCATCATCATTTGAAGCACTGTTTGATGAAACTCTACAGATGCGTATTGCTGCCAAGAAACTTGATGGACAAATCAATGATACACTAGTTCTTGAAAGTGGACATAGTATAATTTTCGAAGATAGAAACTCTGGTGGTAGATTAATGTCAGAAGAATCTATTGCTCCAGGTGGAGATGCTGAGGGTTATGCATTACAAACTATTAATGTTAAACGAGAAACATCATTACCATCACTTCGAAGAGATAACTTATTATTAGATCTTGCGTTTTATCCATTTACTGAGAACGCAGGAATACAATTAGAGAATGATACTCCAGGAAGTTTTAATGGAGGTTATGTTGTATTAGATGGTGTAGAAGTTATACCACAACCAGTATTATTTACAATACTTGAAGACGAATCTGGATTTGTTTTATTAGAAGATAGTGGTAGAATTAGACAAGAGGGTGATAGATGGTTTATTCCACCAGGAGATGATATCGCAGATATTGGTGAGAAAATTCATTTAGAAGAAGATTATGAAGATGCTGGTTTGACATTTGAACAAGTTGGTGAGATAAGATTAAGTGATGTATTTGAACCAGACCATATAAGATTAGAAACAATTGAGTCTACCTATTTTCCAGATGCGATAGAAATAGATGAGATACTATTAGAATCTAATGGTCAAATATTATTAGATGGTATTGATAGTGATGCCACATATGCTGGTTATAAAGTATTACAAGAAACAACCAAGAGAGGATATTTTGATTTAGATAGTAATGGTCAAGTAGAAGCAGAAGAGTTTGACAGTACTTCTGTCTTTGATAAAATGCTTCAAGAAGGAGTGGATAATATTGTATTAGAGGATTACTTCTCCGCAAATGACTTTGATGATATTATATTGGAAGATAGTAGTGGATTCATATTACTCGATGGTGATATTGTTGCTACTTACTCTGACGCACAAAAATTTAGAGTGAACTTAGAAACATTTGAAACTACAACCACAGTATTAACTTTAGAAAGCACAAACTTAATAACTAATTCTGGTCATGTTCCATTTGAGAACTACACATTAAGTCCAGAAACTACACCTAATAAGATGGGTCTGGGATCTCTACCAGTGGTACACGAAGCAATTATTGATGTTAGAGCAACTGGTGATGTAGCACTAGAAGATGGAACTGATACAACAGGTGGTAATTTAGTATTAAATGGAACGAATGGTTCTTCTGCTAATGCAGGTGAAAACTTGGATTTAGAGGGAGCAACTGGTATAACAATTTAAAAGTCGTGAAAAAACTTTTATAAATATAAACATAAGTAAGTAACAGACAGGAAACGACACATGTCAGCAATTATAACCGAAAAATTTAGACAACATAATTCTAAGCAGTTTGAGGAATCTTTCTCAGAAACAGCAGGAAATGCTTATTATTTGTTTGTCGGAAAGTCAGCACCATTTACCTCTGGTACAACATCAGGAAGTGATGGATCCCCACCAATACCAAGTGATTCCCCAGCAGATACAGAGTATTATGCATGGGATTCTATGTTGGGTGCAAAGAAGATAACATCTTCAGATATAGCATTTACTATTCCTAGAAGGAACTGGGTAAATGGAACAACTTATGATATGTATGAGCACAATATAAGTTCTTCTAATGCAACAACAAGTGGTGCTTCTAATTTATATAACTCATCTTTTTACTTTGTAACATCTGATTATAAAGTATACAAAGTTCTGGATAATAATGGAGGAACTGCCTATTCAGGTGCGGAACCAAGTTCTACCTCTAGTGCTCCTTTTGCTTTGGGTGGGTATGTTCTTAAATACATGTATACAATATCAGCATCTAATGTAGCAAAGTATGTAACATCAGAGTTTGTTCCTGTCGTAACTGACTCTACTGTTTCTGCTGCTGCTGTCGATGGTGCGATAGAATCATTAACAATTACTGGTGGTTCAGGTTATACTAATGGCACATATTATGCTGCAGTTTATGGTGACGGCACTAGTGCTGGAACTGCATCAGGTGCTATCATAAGAATTACAGTAAGTAGTAACCAAATACAATCATTTGGTTTAACTGCTGGAACTGATACAACAGTTCATGCTAAAGGTGCTAACTATACTTTTGGTACAGTAAACTTGGGAACAGGATTTACATTTAGTGATGCAGGTTTAACAAGTGCATCTAATATGAGTGGTTCAGGTGGAGCAGTAAATGTTGTCATCAGTCCAAAAAATGGTCATGGGTTCTTCCCTTGTGAAGAATTGGGTGGTCACTTTGTAATGACATCAACATCTTTAACTGGTGATGAGGGCGACGATATTACAGCAGCAAATGACTTTAGACAAGTTGGTTTAGTTGTTGACCCAACAAACTTTGGTACATCAACTATTGCTAGTGCTACTACAATAAGACAAACATATGTTGTTAAGATGTCATCTAATAGTGGTAACTTCGAAGTGGATGAAAAGATTTCTCAAGCAACTTCAGGTGCTATTGGTAAAGTGGTTGAATGGGATTCTACATTAAAACTTTTATATTATCAACAAGAAAGATTTGGTGACTTTGGTACTAATAGTACAACAGGTGACCATAGTCTATTTACTGGAACAACCACAGTTACTGGTGCAACTTCTGGTGCTACTGGTTCACCCTCAAGCACAACTGAGTCAGTTACATTAGCAAATGGCACTGCGTTGTCATTATCATCTGGTTATGCTAATCCTGAATTAGAACCAGATAGTGGTTTGATATTGTATCTAGAAAATCGTAAACCGGTACAAAGAGATACAGACCAAACTGAAGATATTAAATTAATAATTGAGTTTTAAATATGGCACAAAATACTGATTTAAATGTCGCACCTTATTTTGACGACTTTAATGAAAATGATAATTTTCATAGAGTTATGTTCAGACCTGGATTTGCGGTACAAGCAAGAGAGTTAACAACTCTACAATCTATTTTACAAAATCAAGTAGAACGACATGGTAGTCATGTATTTAAAGAATGAAGTGTAGTAATTCCTGGACAGATATCGTATACTGATTCTTACGATAGTGTTTCTTTACAAAGCACATTTGGTGGTGAAGATATAGACGCAAGTCAGTTCTTAAATACTACCGATCCTGTATCTATTACTGGTGTTACAACTGGTGTTAAAGCATATGTTGTAGGATATCAAGATGCTACATCAACAACTGCACCAATCTTATTTGTAAACTATTACCAAACAGGGTCAGATAACTCAACTGCTGTTTTTGGTAATGATGAAAACATTACTGCTGATGTTGCTATAACACATACAACTGGTTATGCGATAGGAGCAGTTTCAGCAACAACTTCTACTACCTCTGCTTCTAATACTGGTTCGGCAGTAGAAATTAATGAAGGTATATATTTTGTTCGTGGATCTTTTGTAAGAGTCGCAGAACAAACATTAGTATTAAGTACAAACTCAATAACAGAATCTGCTCGTATAGGTTTAGTTGTATCTGAAGATTTAATTACACCTGAAGAAGATTCTTCACTTACCGATAATGCTAGAGGTACTAGTAACTATGCTGCCAAAGGTGCACATAGATTAAAATTCACATTAACACTTTCCAAGTTAGATGAAGAATCTGCTGATGATGGTTCGTTTATAGAATTAATGAACCTTAAAAATGGTATCGTTCAATCTGAAGCAAGAAATACAGATTATTCAGTATTAGGTGACACACTCGCAAGAAGAACTTTTGATGAGTCAGGTGATTACACTGTAAGACCATTTACATTTGAAGTAAAAGAATCTATTGATAATTCTGTAGGTGGTAGAGAGTTTTCTGGTGTGTATAGTTCTGGTAATACAACTGATGATGGTAATACTGCTGGGGAAACTTTATTATCTGTTGCTTGTTCTACAGGTAAAGCATACATTCGTGGTTACGAAGTAGAAAAGATTGCTACTACATTTAAAGATATAACTAAATCAAGAGATTTTAATACTGTAAGTGGCGGAATAACTAATTTAGATTTTGGTAACTTTGTAAAAATTGATAACTTGTATGGTACTCCAGACATTAGCGATGTAAGTGGTGAGGCAACACCATTCAAAGAAGTCAAGATTTTTAACACTGCTACTTCTTCTAGAGGTGCTGCAGCAGGAAGTCAAATAGGTACAACTAGAATTAGAGCAATACAATATTTAAGTGGCACATCTGGTAATGTGGCAGCAATATACAGAGCATACTTGTTTGATACTCGTATGTTTACAAAACTTACAATGAGTGGAACACCAAGTCCAACCATAGTAGCAAACGAAGCAACTGGTGGACAAAAAGTAACTGGTGTCACATCTGGTGCTACTGGTTTTGTTTATGGTTCACTAACAACTGGTACAGCAGTTTTCTTAACAAATGTAACTGGTACATTCCAAGCATCTGAAAAGATTACAGTTCATGACTCTGGTGAAACAGATTTAATTGTTGAGAATAGCAGTAATGCAGACTTAACTATTTCAAGTATTAATAGTTTTAAATTTAGTGAAGGAAAACAATTGTTCATGGATGACGCAGATTCTGGACAAGACTTCACTGCTGACTTAATACTTGAGCAAGTTCGTTTAGATTATACAGTAGCAGGAGATTTATCTACTACCCTCGCAGCAGTTAAACAACCAATTATTTATAGATCGGATGAAAACACAACTCTATTCGATTTACCAAAAGATACAACTAAGACTTTATTGACTGCAGATAACAGTGGTGCTAGTGACACACAATACACTATAAGAAGACAGTTCGTAGGAACATCTAACTCTTCTGGGGCAGTATCGTTCTCCGCAGGAACAAACGAAGTATTTGCATCCTTTGCAGAGGGTGACTATGTTATGACTATACTTGTAGCAGGAGATGGTTCAGGTGCACAGGGTGCCCAAGTTCCTATTTCTGGAAAAATAACAGGTACTGGTTCAGCAACAATTACAATTACTGATGATACAATATTAGGTGAGAATGCTAAAGTTAAACTTATCGGAACTATCGTTAAGAGTAATGTTGCTGCTGCAATTAAAACTACAAACCTATGTAAGCAATTAAAAGTTGCTGCTGACTCAGATCCGTTTGGTACAAGACCAACACATAGTGTAATATCATTAGGTAGAGCAGATGTGTATCAACTACTTGCTGTGTATGATTCAGAAAGCACAAGTGCAGATGCTACAACACCAGAAATGACATTGTCATCTGTTACTGGAACATTTGATAGAGGTGAAAGAATTACAGGTGCAACTTCTGGTGCTATTGCTAGATGTATTACAGCAACAAGTCCAATGTCTTATGTAATTTTAGGTGGAGTTGGTTCTACTGACTTTACTGCAGGCGAAACTATTACAGGTTCAAACTCTAGTGCTACAGCAACAGTCGGCACTGTAACTGTAGGAAGTAAATTACTTACAGATAATTATAAATTAGATACTGGTCAAAGAGATAACTATTATGATATTTCTAGGATACACAAAAATTCTGGAGCAGCAGATCCTACTGGAAGATTATTAGTTGTATATGATTACTTCTCTCATGGTTCTGGTGACTTCTTTAGTGTTGACTCATATACATCACAAGCAGGACAAATGAATTTTGATGATATACCAGCATACAATGAATCTTTAGTTAATCCACAAACAATACAAATAACAGGACATCACTTACTAAGAAACTCATTAGACTTCAGACCAACTGTTGCTAATATTAGTGGTACTTCTGAAACTATATCAACTGTAGACCAAGTAAATGCTGAATCCTTTGATTTTGTACATAGAGCATTTACAGGAACTGGTTCTGCTAGTATAGACATACCAAAACCAGATAGCACTTGTTCAAACGACTTTGAATTTTATCTATCTAAAATTGCTAACTTATTTTTGACTGCTGATGGTGAATTTAAAATTATAGAGGGTAGTTCTGCAGAAAGTCCTGAAGAACCAAAAGATTTAGATAACGCATTAAAACTTGCTAGATTCTTTATCCCTGCTTTCACATTTACACCAGATTCCGTTGAGTCTAGAAGATATAAAACACAAAGATTTACAATGAAAGATATTGGTCTTTTACAAGATCGTATCGAAAATATAGAATACTATACAGCATTAAGTTTATTGGAAAGAGATGCCGAATCTTTTGAAATATTAGATGCGAATGGTTTAAATAGATTTAAGTCTGGATTTATAGTAGATAACTTTGCTGGACATAAAGTTGGTGATGTTTTCCATCCTGACTATAATGTTGCTATTGATATGATAGATAATGAATTAAGACCTATCGGTGATGGTAGAAATGTTACACTTGTAGAATCTGTTACAACTGACTCAGAAAGAACAGGTGCTGGTTATCAAAAGACTGGCGACTTAATAACACTTCCATATACTGAAGAAGTATTTGTAGAACAACCTTATGCGACAAGAGTTGAGAATGTACAACCATTCATGACTAGTAACTGGGTTGGTAAAATTGAATTACAACCTGCTAGTGATACATGGTTTGAAACAAAACAAGCACCAGCAGTAATAGTAAATCAAGAAGGAAACTTTGATGCTGTAGTAGCATCTGCAGATATCGGAACAGTTTGGAATGCGTGGGAAACTCAGTGGTCTGGTGTTGTGAGTACAATTACAACTAGACCATTCTTAGCAAATCAAGGAGTTATTCCACCAGAAGCAGTTATTCGTCGACCAATGATGGGTCCACCACCACCACCTGTTGCTAACAAGAAACAAAATGGAGATAAATTTAGATTCTTCTTGGTAAATGAAAATGGAGAAATAACTAATGACGCATAGAACTAATAACAATACAATAGTTCGTACAGTATCATCTGTTCGTACAGACCAAACAAGGACTGGTCTAAGAACTGGTGTTGTAGAAAATATAGAAACAGAATCAATAGGAAGTAGAGTAGTATCTAGAGCATTAGTTCCATTTATACGACCAAGAACTATTTCTTTTGAGGGTAAAGGGTTTCTACCAAACACTAGAGTATATGCTTTCTTTGCTGGTGTTGATGTTAATTCATTCTGTACTCCTGGAGATGTTGCTTATAATTCTATAGGAGCGAATGGTCAAAGAGTATCTTACACAGCACAATCTGACGATGAAACTTTTTCAAATGTGACAAGTCCAGTTGAGGGCAGTTCACTTATCGCAAATGGTGTAGGTGAAGTAAGAGGTACATTTAGAATTCCTAACACTAGATTTAGAGGTCAAGAAAACAATCCTAGATTTAGAACTGGTGAAGTAGAATTTAGATTAACATCCAGTTCAACTAACTCTAAAGATGAGTCAGTGGTTGAAACTGCTGGACAAACAATCTACAACGCACAAGGTATTTTAGAAACTGAACAAGAAACTATCATAGCAACTCGTAATGCTAGAATTGTACAAAACACTGTTACACAAAATAGAAGTTTAACAAGTTCAACATCTCGTGATAGAATAGTTGAACCAAGAGGTCGAGTAGATCCTTTAGCACAAACATTCTTAGTAACAGAAGATGGTGGTTGTTTTGTAACTAAAGTAGATTTATACTTTGGTGCTAAAGATAAAATTTTACCTGTTTGGGTTGAGATAAGAGATGTAGTAAATGGATATCCTGGACCAAAAGTTTTACCATTCGGTAGAAAGGTATTAAATGCCAGTGATATAAACATCTCTTCAAATGGTGCTACACCAACAACATTTAACTTTGACTCACCAATTTACTTGAAGCAAGGTTTAGAATATTGTGTTGTGTGTTTAACAAACAGTTTAGACTACAGACTTTGGATCTCACAAATGGGTGAAGTTGATTTATCTGGTACTGGTCGAACAGTGTCATCTCAACCACATCTTGGATCTTTATTTAAGTCACAAAACAATACAACTTGGAATGCTGTACAATCTCAAGATATGAAACTTAATATGTACAAAGCAAAGTTCTCTACAACTGCTGGTACAGCAACATTAAAGAATGAAGAAATAGGGGAAGAAACTACTCAAGAAGATGGCACTACAAAATTATATGGTGCTCGTCTCGGAGCAAATCCTATCGTATTAACTCATGATACTCTAGAGGCAAGAGTAAAGCATGGTGACCATGGTATGTACTCTACTTCTAATAATGTAACAATCACTGGTGTTAAGTCTGAGATATCTACTACTCTTGATGGTGCTATTACTGCAACTAGCACATCATTAACTCTAACATCGGCAACAGGATTCCCAGGATCTGGTACAGCATTCGTTAAGATAAACAACGAGATAATCTCTGGTACTATTTCTGGAACAGCAATATCGTCCTTGACAAGAGGTGTAGGTGGAACAACAGCAGCAGCACATGTTGATGACTCAACTATTGAGTTATACATGCTTAACAATGTACCATTAACAGAAATTAATACTACACACACTGATATTAGTAATGTCAATATAGATTCTTATACTATAACAATATCAACATCACCTGCTGTAACTGGTGGTTCTACAGATGCTGAGGTGGGTGGTGCTAATGTATTTGCTACTGAAAATTATAGATTCGAAACTGGTAAAACTATTATTGGATCTATGGAGTTACCTGATACAGATATATCATTAAACATAAAGAAAACTACAGGTACAAGTCCAAGTGGTACTGAAACATCATTTACAAAAGATGCAACTTCATCAGTAATTACTTTAAATGAAAACTTTAAATTAGATTCTACTGCTATTGTTGCTTCTCGCATAAATGAATTAAATGAATTAGGTGGTGCTTCTTCTTTAGAATTACCAATTACTTTGTCTACAACAAATGAAAACTTATCACCTGTAATAGATTTAGATAGAGCATCTTTAATTGCTGTATCTAACAGAGTAAATGATGTGGAATCATCTTCAGATGTTTATCCTACAGCAAACTTTGTTGACTCAACTAAACCTAGTGGTGACAATAACTCTGCAATATATTTTACTAAATCTGTAGTTTTAGAAAGTCCTGCTACTGCTTTAAAAATATTCTTTGCTGCTCAAAAACATTCTTCAGCAGATATTAAAATTATGTTTAGAATTAAACCACAAAACTCTGATGAAGATTTTGAAGATTTAGGTTTTACATATTTTAATACTGATGGTTCACCAGATGGTGGCATAACTAATTCTTTAGATGAAAATGACTTTAGAGAATATTTCTATACTGCTGGTCTTGATGATGAAGGTAGTGGAACAGCACTAGAAGAATTTAAACAATTTCAAATAAAAATTATTTTACAATCAACTGATGCTGCGAATCCTCCAAGAATTAAGGATTTAAGAGCAATTGCTTTGGCGACATAATATGGAAAAACGAGAGTATGTAAAGGTAGAAGATAATACAGATCTAGCAAGAGATATGAATTCTGGTGCTGTAGTTAATGTTAATACTTCTGCTTTTGAAAACGCAAAAAGAAGAGCTTTGGATGCTCAAAGACAGAGGGATGAAATAAGAGATGCCACTAGAGAAATAAATAGTTTAAAGTGTGAGATGCATGAAATAAAAGACATGCTAAAAACTCTAATCGATAGATAAGGTTTCTTAAATGGCAACTGTAATCAAACCCAAAAGATCCGAAACTGGTAGTTCAGTTCCTTCTACATCTAATCTTGCTGTAGGGGAAATGGCAGTAAATACTGCTGACCAAAAAATATATGTAAGAGATAGTTCAGATAATATTGTTATAGTAGGTGCAGGTACAGCATCAGCATCAGAACTTGCTTGTGATGATTTAACTGCTGGCGATGCTGCTGTAACTATATCTACATCTTCTGGAAATATTACAATCGATGCAGCAGCAAATGATAGTGATATAATTTTAAAAGGTACAGATGGTGGTGCTGATACAACATTCTTAACTATCGATGGTTCTGCTGCTGGAGCAGCAACATTTAACAATAAGATTGTCGCAACAGAATTAGATATTTCTGGTAATATATCAAGCACAAGAACAGACACAAACACAAATCTTACTTTAACTACTACAGAAGATAGTGCTAGTGCTGGTCCAGTTATAGATTTGAAACGAAACAGTGGTTCACCTGCTGACAGCGATTACTTAGGGCAGATTAAATTTCAAGGTGAAAATGATGCAGACCAAGAAGTTTTATATGCAAAAATTACTGGTAAGATTGGTGACGCATCTGATGGTACAGAAGATGGTATTATAGAGTTTGCTTGTAAAGAAAATGGTTCTAATGTTATTAACATGAGATTAACTAATGACCATTTAAATCTACTTAACAGCACAGATCTAGATGTAGATGGAACAGTAACAGCAACAGGTACTTCTGTCTTTGCTTCATTAGATATATCAGGTGATATAGATGTTGATGGTACTACAAACTTAGATGTAGTTGACATTGATGGTGCTGTAGATATGGCAACAACTCTCGGTGTTACTGGAGTTGTAACTGCTAATGCTGGTGTAGTTATAGATAACATTACAATAGATGGCACAGAGATAGATTTAAGTTCAGGTGATTTAACATTAGATGTAGCAGGAGATATTATTTTAGATGCTGGTGGAGATGAAGTTATTTTTAAAGATGGAAGCACTAATGTAGGACATGTAAGTTTAGATAGTGATAACTTAACTATAAAAACTTTAGTTGGTGACAAAGATTTTATAATAAAAGGTGTTGACGACAGTTCTGAAATAACAGCACTAACATTAGATATGTCTGCTGCTGGAGCAGCAACATTTAAGAACGATGTTACTGCGTTCTCAGATGTAAGACATAAAGAAAATATTGAAACTATACCTGATGCGTTGAACAAAGTTTGTCAAATACGAGGTGTAACATTTGATAGAATTGATACAGATGGACCAAGACAGATGGGTGTAATTGCTCAAGAAGTTGAAGAAGTTGCACCAGAAGTAATAAGAGAAGATAGTTCT
>Ga0181413_1000078_pt1 | contig 24548 bp, 20 predicted proteins | sample 36SPOviralmetaG_FD_130111 | JGI IMG/M metagenome (GOLD analysis project Ga0181413, IMG submission 130111) | Marine viral communities from the oligotrophic San Pedro Time Series (SPOT) site, San Pedro Channel, CA, USA - 36 SPOT_SRF_2012-09-28 | ecosystem: Environmental > Aquatic > Marine > Strait... | reverse complement strand
TAAAGATTTTTTACCAATGTATTTTTTTCCGGTTGGTAAGTGAGTTGTTTGATAAATAAAACCAAAAGCTCCTTTGGGGAGGTCAGAAATTTCGTCTATTTGTTTGTCTAAGAAGTACCACATAACCTTTAATGTATGAAAAATATTTTAGGTATCCCAGCGAACTATAAATGTAGTATCAGTTTCATCAGAAGTTCTAATAGGTTGTGCTAATTTTCCTACTACTAATAATTCTTTATCCTCATTATATAAACCTATTGTTGTAACATATGGTTTAAAAAGTGAACCTGTTGCAAAATCTGCTATATCTTCTGATTGATCGGATTTTATTTTTCTAGCTGATATATTCATAGTATTATTAAATTCATGTTCATCTACGGTACATTGGTATTCATGTTCATAGATTAAATGTGAACCCTGGAATTCAACTCTATAACCTATCCCTCCACCGGCAAATAAAAAATCATCTAATCTTTCTGAAATAGGATTTATATTATATCGAGTATTTGATGAAGTATCAAATTGTGGGAATGGATGTTTTATTTCTCTTAAAGATATGTTTTCAAAAGTTGAAAAACCAGCTACTCCTGCGATACCATTATTTGCTAAAAAGAATAAATCTGCAGATGTACTTTGTGTTGTAATAATTAAACTAACTTCTCCTGTTTGGTTAATTAATAGGTTTTCTAAAGCCCCAGGATCCTCTAATCCGGCTTGGGTTAGGTTAGGAAATATAATATTTGTTCCTTGTATTTTTACTGGGTCCCCCGTTATAGTTGTTTTTAGTAAATATACTTTACCAGGAGAAGTAGAAAAGCTAAAAGTTAAACCACCTATTCCTGCGTTATCTAAACTTAAATCTAATTGTTCTTCATTAATATTTGCTGTATCATTAGCACCTGGTAGTGTAGCAGTTAATGGGCCTAGTGTTGTTAAATCGGCAGCATCTGTACCATCAGGAATTCCTTGGAAACTTGGGTTTATAAAAAGTTCGGGTCCATAAGGAGCTATAATATCCTGATATTTAGGATGTGTTACTGTAGCAAAACCATGTTGATAAAATATATTTCCTATGTAGGGTGAACCGTTTATACTTTGTGATATATTATTTATCTGGGTTTGGGTAAAGAAATTTTCATATATGTTTATATTGCTTAACTCTCCTCTAAAAAATGCATCCTTATTCTGGGCTCCCGCCACTGTACCATCTAATTTACTATTATCTCCTTTAGACCCTATATATAAATTAGCATTATTTTGGGTTTGTTTATTTGTAGCATCTACTCCCGAAGCTACTTTTTCACCATTCATATAAATCTCTAAAGTAGAACTTGATTTTTGACATAAAACACTTATGTCTTTATTTTTAATATTAGTATTTAGTGCTCCACTTATTATAGTAGTATTATCTCCATCTGATCTTTCAAAAAATATGGATGAACTTCTTAAATATATTTCAAAAGGGAATTGGGGTTCTGCTTCAACATTTTTAAATTGAGAGGAACCCGTTCTTCTAGTATTAAATAATCCTGCTCTTCCCTCTAAAGGCGTAGGTACTACTGTTTTTGTAGTACTTTTACTAATAATATACCTTTTATTCTTATCTAAAAAATTAAATGGTATTCTTTGAATCATAAGTATATTTCCTGCTGGTTGGTTAGTTGCGGGAACTCCAACGGGAGTTGAAGCTAATGTACCTCCTACTCCGGGATTATTAACAGCATCTCCACCTAAATTCATAGTTGGGGTAAAACTATTAATAGGAGGAAATACAAATATATGTCTATAATCACTATGACCACCAAAAGCAGAATTACTTGGGTTAGTAGTTAGGGGATCAAGATTACTAGTTAATATTTGTATATTACCTGCTGCAAAAGGACTATCTGAAAAGTTTGGATTACTTGATAAAAATATTTTACTATTAGTTTGAGCATCATTAAGATTTCTTGTAAAACCTATATTTTGTTGTATTAAAACTATTTCATCATAACTAGCTACCCATGGGGCCTCATCTGTATATATTAATCCTAACTCGGATATAGCCTCATTGGCTACAAAATTAGGAATAGGGAAGTCTTGATCAGGGTCATTAGATTGTTCTAATAATTTTATAGTATTAGTTCTACCAGTACCTGGAATAGGAGTTCCTGTAAAATCACTATGATCTAATCCCCCATCATTGGGATCTAGTGCTGATGGAAGTACAAAATCTTCGTCATTAAATCTAGCATATCCTGAAGCTGATACCCCCATATCCGCTATTGAAACAGCCGCACCTGGAGCGGAATCATTAAATAGGGTAGGGCTTATATTTATAAATTTTGATTTAAAATGTTCATCTCCCTGAAAAGTACTGTTACTTGTGCCTGGACTTCCATCTACCCCACCACTAAATAAAGTTGGTGCGTCTTGTACTAAAAGTAAATTAAATTGACTAGAAGCTGAACTTCCTATAAATGATTGTTGAGCTTCTACTATTAAACTATTTCCTGAAACTCCCGGATGTGTATTTGTTATAGTTACTATACCAGATACACCATCATGTGTAGCTATTAAAGTACCTTGATGGGTAGTATTTACTGCATTAGCAAAATTAGCTGCTCTTACGTCAGGAAGATTAGAAGAACAATTAAAGTTTTGAATAGGTGTAGTTCCAGGAGAAAGTGTAGAATTATTTAGTGCTCTATAAGTTATCGTAAGTATATTACCACTAGCATCTATTGATTGAATGGTTATTCTTCTATTACTAGCTGGAATACTACCACTACCAAATTCTATTGAAAAAGAAGCGGGTGTTGCAATAATTTCAGTACCCGGAACAAACTCATTTTGAATATTAATACGATTATCTAAAGATCTTACAACTTGATCACCTCCCGTGAGAGCGAATGATGGATCGGGATTTACAACTATATATGCAAAATTATTATCTATGGCAAATACTTGTCCCCCCGCTAAATATTCTCCTATTGAGGTTGCAGTAGTTATAGTTGGTTTGGTTTTCATATTAAAGGAGATAGCAAAATCTTCTTCTGAATTAAAATTAAATTTTTCACTATCCGGAGAAATTATCCTAGATCCAATACTACTATCAAAAGATATTGCTGGAAATTTACTTGAAGAAATACCTAAAGTAGATCTTACAAATTGTACTTTTTCATATTTAATAGGATTAAAGTAGTAACTATCGTCATATTCACCAGAGTCTGGAGAAGTATAATAAAATGTTTTATCTACTTTTTCTTTACCATCTAAATAAAATACCTCATTATAATACCCATCAAATGTATTTAAATCATATCTTTTAAATCCTTTAATAGGATCTATTTTAAATAAATTAGAACGAATATCTAAAGGATATTCATTTACATTAGTACCACTAATTAGTAAGTTACCATTAAAGTCATCTATTATATTAATATATGGAAGTCCCCCTTGGAATGAGCCAGTATGTGCTGATGCTTGTGTTAATGAGAAAGTACCTGGTTTTACTTCATAACCATATAAACCTGTAGGTATAGATAATACATTAGCATGTTCATATAATTCTCTTCTATGTTTTAAGTAGTGTTTAGGTCCAAACTTGTTTCCTATATCTCTTTTATAGTTTTTATAAAAAAGATGATCAATTTGATTATATTTAGTGTTATTTATATTATCAAAAAGTAATTGATGTGTAGGAAGACTAGCAGAGCTATATGTGCTTATAGATTCAGAAGTCCATTGTGTTGAAAAATGTTTTAAACTAAATGTAGCGAGTGATGCCGAACCTCTTAAATTGTACTGTTTATGTGCATTAAAGGGTACTGTTGCAAAATCTTGAGCTGTGAATTTTTTGTAAATGGACATTCAAATAACATTTTAGTAGTCTAGTTTTACTCTAATAAGTGCTTCCTTTGTAAAATCTTTAGTAACTGGTTGGCTTAATTTTGCTACAGCAACTAAATCATTATTATCATTATATAATCCTACCGTTGTAATAAATGTTTGTGGGTTATCTATAAAAGAAGGTATCAACACGTTTGCATTATTATCTACAAAAGAAGGATTAGTAGTATAATTAAATTCATTATTTTTGGCTCTTGTAAAATAATATTGTGAAGTTATTTTTTCTTCACTATCTACTATAAACGAACCTGCACCAGAAATTGCATTAAATAGTTTTCTATGATTTAAATCTACGTTTGTAGAAACACCAGAGTTTCTATCTGGGGCTAAAAAGTGTCTATTACCATCACTAGATCCCCCACGTCCAAAAACATCTGGGTTTAAAATCATTACTCCTGAATCTGGATAAAATAAACCATATGAAGCTGATGTGTTTACTTGTAAATGAGTACCACCTACAGCTATACCACTTGATCCGGATACTATATTAAATTGTCTTCCTAAATTAGTAACTACAGCTGAACCTGTTGATGTTACACTATCATCTGTTAAATGAATTTTTAGGGCTGCTTTTTGTTCAGGTGTAAGAGTAGAGGTATCTTCACCGGATTTTGCGGAATTAAGTACTAAGTTTAAAGAACCAGGTTTTAAATTATGTTTGAATCTTGCTCTATTAACATTAATTACGTAAATATCATCCGGAGTATGATTACCAAAGCGAAAGTTTCGGGATTCATCTCCAAATACTAATTGTCTATATTGGTTATATATTACCCTAGAAGCTCCAAAACCAAAAGAACCCGAATCGTTTGTAAAATCTGGAGATCCAGAACCCGCTTTATGACCATATGCTACAGCATATTGTACTTCAGCTGATGATGAAATAGATTCATTATTAAATACATCTAAAAAGAACTGTGCTGAGCTTGTTACTGTATTATATGTTACTGTTGATGCTGTGAAATGGTTTTGTAAATTATTGGTATTATTAGACCATGTAGAGGTTACTAATTTATCCGTACTTACTACTATATCACTTGATGCATATCTTACTAATCCTGCCATTTTATTTTTTTATTTTATCTTAATTCAATTCCTCTTTCACCATTAAATGATTGAGATTTTACTACAGATCTTGAAATTTCTACAGGTACAGTGACTCTTGCTCCTGAGTCTCTACCTTCAATTGTTAAACTAGTTAATAATTTATTATTAGATCCAAATAATGAAATACCATTAATTGCAGTTAATTGGAATCCATCACCTATTACAGTTTCACTAACTGCTGTAGTTGAATATGGGTTAACAGTAGAAGATGCTGCTTTAGTACCAGTACCTTGGAAAGATGTAAATAGTCTTCTATCTGCTATAGTAGCCATATATCCACTTGGTTCTTGTAATTTTGAAGAACCATTAAAGTTTAAAGTTGTTGGATTAATAACTGTAGAAGAACCTAAAGATAATACTACCTTAGAAACATTAGCTGTAACAAGAGGTAATCTTGAAGTACCTCTGTTTAAAGTTATAAGTTTATGTCTCATAATATTAGCCTCATCTGGAATAGCCTCAATTAGGGGCATATTTTCTATTGCCTCTCCTGAAAATTGAGAACCATTCGGGTGGTTTTCGTTAAATAATGTATAATCTATTTCGTCATCACCCAAAGCAAATTGTGTAATTCTAAAAGAACCATCATTTCTTGCAAGTAACTCGCGTCCTCTTTTTGTTAAAATTGCATCTACTGTAATGCTTGAATTGTCTAAATATCCCATTGTTGTTTGTATTTTGTTATAAATATAATATTTTTTATCTTTCTGGTCGTTCTGGTGCTTTAACTGTTCTTCTTTCTACAATACCCGCTTTTCTTAAATAAAAATCTATATTTTGTTTAATATCTGGGTCTGTATTTTCTGGTATAAGGAGCAAACCTTTTTCACCTATACCATCAAATAGTTCTTTGTCTTTATCTACATCCGCTATTAATGTTGGTCCCTTATCTAAAAATGAAAGTTGTATGTGATATTCATTTTTATCTGAATTAGGGTAATTACCTGTATTAGATCCTCCTAATCGCTGAGCTTGTCTACCACTAGAGGGATTACCATTAGCGTCATTAGGAACATTCCCAAAACCATCTGTTCCTATGGAATTTACAGTCTGACTAAAATCACCACTCGCAATTTGGGATCCTTTTAATCCCGGGCCCGCTTCAAATATAAAAGCTCTTTCACTAAATTGAAGAGGTATGTATGGTTTACCACCTCCCCCATCAATAGGGAAATCTACACTTATAACACCTAACATACTTCCTGCCAAGCCAGTAGTAACTACAGGCATTAAAACAGTAACATCTGTTCCTTTTGTAAGACCCTGATCCTGAGGGATTAATTGTGATGCTGGTGGTCTAAGTCTACCATCATTTTTTAGTTTTAAATCAAGACGAGGAAATCCCGCTATAGATATTCCTGTGTCTGCGGGTATGTTTGGGGGTAAAAAATTACTGTCTACCTCAAAAGTACCTATACTTAAAGTATTATTTTCACTTATATTATTTACTTCTGAATAGTCTTTTTGTCCCTTATGTAAAGTTAAATATAACTCTGTTAAATCTTGGTTTTCATTAACAAATTCTAAACAATTTCTTATAAATAAACTAGAAGATTGATTTGGGTGAAGTCTATTTGTACTTGCACGTTGTTCTGTTGTAAAAAATCTAATAGCTCCAGTTTCACCATTTGCATCACCACCAGTACCAAAACCTTGAGATCTATTAAATAATTCTACAATATTTTGTTCATTAGGTAAATCAAAACTTGCTTTTTTAGTACTATTATCATTTGTTGATTTTATAAATTGGTTAGTAATTTTATTACTAATAAGTTTAGTATTAGTATCCATCATTAAGGGTTGGTTAATTGTCCCCCCAAAAGTAAATTTAAAAACATCATTACCAAACTTAGCATCATTCCCAGATGGAAAATTATCCGTATATTCAGATGTATATCTTTTTACTAAAGGATCCCTATGGTATCTAAAATTTATTATACTACTTACGCCTTGAGCTCCTACATTTCCTCCTGTATTATGTCTTTGATTAAATCTAAACCCATTTCCTATTACACCTATAGTATGGCTTTGGTCTAAATTTCCCTCAAACCCACCTGAATCATTATTAAATCCGAATATATCTCTAATAGAAGCTTCTATACTACAGTATAAAGTAAAAGGATTAGCGTTTTCATCAACTTTAACAAAATTTGTAACAGAAGTACTTCCATTAAGATCTAATCCTAATTTAGGGGGTTTACTTCCATCATATTCAAAAGATTTAAGTAAAAAACCTCTATTAAATTTTATTCTATAATCTTGTTTTAGAGCATGTTGGATAGACTCATCTATAATTCTAATTTTAAATTTAGTACTTACTGGAAGATTACTAGTTATAAACCTTTGAAAAGAATCATTGGATACTGAGTTTCTATCAATTATTTGTACTGTATTACCTGTGCTTTTATCAATTAATAATATTTGTTTAATATTTAAATATGCGTGTTTTGATATAAATGCAAATTGTTCATCTTCATTTTCTGCTCCTATACAAGTATCTACAACATAAATGGCACTAGTTTTACTTTCTATTACAGGGTTTTTACCATAAGTAATATCTCCTACATTAAATTCATTAATTTTTTTACCCGTTAGTTTAGATCCGTCATAACGAATATTTTTCCATCCCGCCTGATCTAAAAGAGCATCATCAAATTCAACTCTATAGTCTCTTTGTTGATCTATATCTATTTCTTCCCATAATTGTATATCGGCTATATCAAAAGTATCAGAGAATCTGGATCCCCTAAATTCAAGAGTCATAAATTGTCTATTATCATAAGCCTCACTATCAAAAAAATCAGTATCAAGAGTTAATCTGCTAATATCATAAGATTCATCATCTCCCAATATTGTTGCTTCTAATGTGGTGCCATCTACAACCCGATGTTTTTCAGCTCCAGCAGGAACCGTTATAACGTCAAAATCACTATTATCTTTAAATGGTGTTTGTACAGCATCTAACCCATTACTTTGATTTGTACCTAAAGTATTTGAAAATATTGCTCTTACTCCTCTTGCAATAAGATTATTATCAAGCTCTGAGCTATTTAAAAATCTTGTACCATGATTTAAAGTTATTACTAGTTTTCTTGGTTTAATTTTTCTTCCTAAATCAAAAACTATAAAACTAGATCTAGGAGTAGAACTAACTGGAACAATCGGAGTTGCACTAAAATCACCTCCTGCACCCGTTGGACCAATTGTACGAAAAGAAGTTCCTCTTGTACTTTCATCTAACATGTTAGAAATTAAATTAGGGTTTGGATTATTAGGATTAGCACTAAAATTATTTACAGTTGCAAATTTTCTAAGAATTAAATTATGTTTATTATTATCTAAGTCTGTAAAAAGATTTTCTGGTATCTCCGCATCTAATATTTGCGAAGGAGATAATGGTATTTTTCTTATATATGGTGCTGGCATAACTTTATTTTTAAGCGGTACTTAATGGATCAAAGGGATTAGGGAATAAATTAGTATTAAATGGTTCTACATTTTTATGGCTTTTTATTTCTTTAACACTTCTATAATACCTATTAGATTGTTTAGCTTTAGTGACATTTCCTAAAAGAACACTTGATTTTCTTTCAACATACCCTGGTGGTTTACCTGTTGTAGCATTTATATCATTTATTTTTGCTTGAACATATACATTATCTATTGTTAAATTAGAATTATTATCAAATCTTGCAAATATAAGTTCTGGTCTGCCCGCAATAAATGTAAATTCAAAAGATCCATTACCTGCTGTCATATTATTACCATTTATGTCTTGGTGTACTGCTCCTGCTGCTGTTTCTATTTTAATGGCTCCTACTCCCGCAGCATCAAATTTTATTCTATATATTTTTCCTACTTGAAATACTGCCTTTACAGTACCATCATCATTTGCTGCTCTTAAAGTAGCATTATCGGAAGTACTAGATCGGAATAATGCTTTATTATTACCTGATGTTGTAGATAATGTCCATTTTTGAATACCATTAAAGGTTCCAGATGTGTTAATTGTTGATGAGAATAGCCAATTATCAGTACCATTACTAAAGTCTCCATTTTTGATTACATTATCTGCTGCAAAGCCATCACCACTACCTAAAAAAGGACGGATAGGGGCTTGTGCTATATTTTGTTGTTCATCTAAAATATGACCACTTACATTTATAGTAAAATTGGTTCCTTGTTCTTGTCTTTGACCATTACTACCTGTTGTTTTAAGTAAATTATTTGTAGTAATTACATTTCCACCTCCTGCTGTTCCTTCTAAAGTAAATTGTTTTTCTGGATCTATTTGGAAATCAATGGTATTATAAGAACCAGGAGTCATAGTTTGACCATCTTCTATTATAGGTAATTCTCTAGCGAATTTAGTTCTTTCTAAATAATGGGGTTCTATTAATAAACCCGTTTTTAAATTAGCCTTTGCTGGTACAAATTGTTCTACTAATTTAAATAAAGTATGATCTATGTATTGGATTAATTTCACATAATCCCAATAATTATATCTATTTTTTACTCGTTTAAAATATTCTTTTCTTAATGCTTTTAAATCTTCATATACTGAAGCTGTTTGAGCTGATGGTAATGGTGAACCAATATAGTCATCTAATCTAAATGAACCTAATTGATAAACTATGTCTTCATTTATTTCTGTGGTTGGTGAAAAGAATACTCCTAAATCTTCAAAATCTTGTGGTTGTCTATCTAAGGTAGATACTTCTGATTTTATAGTAGTAGATAAAAGATTATCATCAATAGTACCTTCATCTATTCTAACCTTTTCACTTGTCATTGATATACCAACAGTATCAGGAGTAGGATGGTGATGGGTTTCTATTACTTCTTCCCATTTTTGAATATCCATATCACTTTCTACTGTTCCTAAAAAATCTATTTCACTATTAGGGTGGAAACTTGAACTAAATTGTTGATCATTACTTCCTAAAGGTAATCTTAAAACTAAATGATTAAATGAAGATGAAATTGTATTACCAGCATACATGAAAGGTTCAAGGGCCTGTTTTTTAAGTGTATCGTGTGTTAATAATTCTCCATAGTAATATTTTACTTCCTGTAGGGATCCCGAATACCCAAAATAATTTTTACCAACTTGAGAGCCCCCAAAAAATACTTTTTCTGCTCCTACTCCCGGAACATTATTTTGACCTGGGGCACCATTAGTTCCTCCTGTAAATCCAGTAAGTGTAGCTGGGGCTGAGTCTAGTAGTACATCACTTACAAATAAGGGCCCAAATTCTATATTAAAATTATTACTTGCTCCTGCTACAGTAGATTCAAAAAGTCCTGAATCAAAAAAACTACTTGATTGGAAGGCTTGGGGAGGGAATACATTATTAGTATCGACAGTACCTTGATTATAAGGTGCAATACCATATGGTGAAGATGGGTTTTCTGATAGAGTAATACTAAGATCTATAGAAGGGTTAAAATTAGTATTGCCAGCAGGAACTAATATATTACTCTCACCATTCGCATCTAAAAATCCATTTTGTTGAGTTGCTACGCCTAACATTGCGTCAATCGCAATTAGAATAGAAGTTGCTCTATCATAAGTAAAACTAGATACTGTATTAAATGATTGATCAATCAGGTCTTGAGTTATTCCCTCAAAAAATAGCCAATTCGATTCTATCACACCATTACCGGGGTTTGCTAAATCCGGAGTTATTATAGTTTGAGGAATCTGATTTGGTCCTGTAGCTACAGGGAGTGTTGGGTTATGTCTAAGAGTTAAACTTTGTCCATGAAAATCTGTTATTATTAAATCATAGTCTTGGAAGTTAGCACTTGAAAGATCTGCATTTATATCTACGGTGAAAACTTCTGTTGATGCAGTTGTTGCTGGTATAGCTGGAGCAGTTATTACCTGACCACCAAAGGTGCTTCCTATATCAAAATGATAATTTCCATTAAGTGTATATGGACTTCCAAATGTTAAATTAAAGTAACCAAAATAACTAGATATATTTTTATTAAAATTAGCTTGATAAGCACCAAAAGAACCGCTATAATACTCAGAACACATATCATAATCTTCATCTACTCCTATAAAAACATTCCAAAAATCTCCATTATAAACAGGAAAATTAGGTGTAGATGCTCTAAGAATCTGATTTTGAAATAAATCTATTTTACCATATTGTGTAGAATCTCCCGAAGACGAAATATCATTACCTGTATATGGGGTTAATACAAAGTGGGCTTGATTTTTTGTATTAATATAAGGGAGAGGGCTACCTGCATTACTAGCCGAAAAGCCAAATAAATGGTATGTATTTTCTGTTCTTTTAGGTTTAATCCTAAATGTTATTGTTTTTTGTGAACCCCTTTCATACACTCCCTCCTCCAGATTATCCACTATATTAAAAGTATTAGCTGGTTGGTCTAAAATTGGTTCTAGGTTTGTACGTCCTAAAAGATATTGAGTAAAAAGAGAATTCCAATTTGTCTTTAAAAAGTATTTATTGAAGGAGGTTGTTTCTCCATTTAAAGCTAATCCTGATTTTTCATAGCTAAATGTTTTATAACCTGTTTTATCTTTTACTGGACCTCCATATTCTTTTACATTTAATATAGTTGAGGGGATTCCATAACAGCTTATTAGTGCTTTAATTCCCCTTTCTGTTCCTTTGGTTTTTAAAAGATAGGGTGCATTATGGTATAAACGTTTCCAAACCTCCTTGGATAAATCTTTTTTAGGTAAAGAACCTGCGTTTGAAGCAGTAACTAAAGATTGTGAAACTGGAACATCGTAAAAAGCACTACCAGATGTACCTTGACCTAATATATATTCTATTAAGTTTGAATTTTCAAACTGATCAAAAGCTTCTACACCTAAACTTTTTAAAGTAAAATAAACTAAATCTCTAGATATACCTCTTGTATGGTGTGTGTCATTAATTTCAGTAATATGTTTAATATGGGTCCAAACATTATCAAAATGTTGTCCTATCATATTTACAAATAATTTATACTGATCATTATCTTCATTATCTAAAACATGATTAGGTATAAGTCTTTCTAGATTATTAACATTTCCCTTATCATATATAGAAGCAGATAGTAATTGTCCCCCATAATTAGAAAATGATGATCTATCATCTCCCAACCATGCTTTAGCTTGAGAAGATGTAGTAGAATATAAAACATAAGGTGATGTTTGGTTTGATTTAGGCCATGTATAATTACTACCAGAAGTAAAATATAAAAAACGTTCTTACCCATCAAAACCTTTTATAACATTATCTTTTTTTAGTGTTGTATTATTCTTATTTGTTATAACAGCCGAAGATGCAGATGTATCCCCCGTTATAGAATTTATATCAGATAATTGTGAATCATATAGTTCTATTAAGCTTAGCTTATATTCAAAGTTTTTTAAACGTTCAACAGCACTCCCAAAATGAATAAAGTTTTCAAAATGAGAAGGTACATCTATATCTTCTAATGTACCTGATACGGGTCTAATATAATCGTAGGGTATATTTAATACATCTTCATCTGTTAAACTACTTAAAAGTTCATTATAAGAAGAAGATAAAACTGTTGAACTGTTTAATATATCATCATACGTTTTATATCCTGAGGGGATAGAACTGTTTAACCTAGTATCTATTTTAAAATTGGGGCCCTGTAGGGGTATAGAATTATCTATATCTTCAGGTCGTCCCAGATTTATTGTGAGGACCGTAGGATCTATTACTTCTTCTACAATACTACATTGATCATTTATTACATAATTTACTGGTAAAGGTTCAAGTAATTTAATTAATATAGAAGGTTGGATTTCTCTTTCGTCAATCGCTATATTAATAGCTGTTAATATGTTCCCATCTTGAAAATTTAAACCAAAATCTTTAAAGAAAATATTTGTTTCTATTTCATTTATAAAATTTCTTATAGATGATATAGTTTCAGTATTATTGAAAGAATTATTAAGTTTTAGTTTTATTTCTCTTCGAGAGCTTGAAATTTCTTTTAGAAAAAATACTGATAAAGGTGTATTTAATATTTTTCTCCTAAGTAGATTTAATTTTATTTTATACTTACCTGAAGTATATCCTAATGCATTTAATTCAGCAACAGGATCCATATTTATTTCACTAATTAAACCATCAAAATCTACTGCTTCAGAAGGAGTATTATAATTTATAAAATTAAAATCTGAAGCTAAAACCTGATCATTTAATGATAATACATGTATTTCGGCATAGTCTTCTTCTCTACCAAACTTTCTGGTTAATTCTCTTGAAGCTACTTGACCTTCTTTAAATTTAAAATCCTCTATTTTAATTATTTCCTCCGCCATTATCTAATGTAAGCTTGAATTAAATTATCAATATTATTTATGTCTTCACTATTATTTATTCTTGGACCTTGATCAGGTAAACCATCAAAATCATCTATTACTACAACTACATCCCATTTTCTTCCATTATAGTCATCAGCAAATACATAAGGATAATATTTTTTAGCCAATATATCATAAGCAGGTTCAGAAACTGAACATGCTCTTCCCTTATACATGAAATATACACTAAAATTTCCTTTTACTTGTAGGAAAGTAGTATCACTATATATAGGATGTTCTGGATTGATATTAGATGTAGCCTCTAGTAAATCATTTTCTAAATTTTCTATTCTTTCTAATAACGCTTCTATTTGATCATCTTTGGGATCATAAAAATTATTTATATAATCCCTACTTTGTTGAAATAGTGTACTATGTGATTCATTACCATTTGTAGGTATATCATAAAATATTTCGGTATATTGTTGGAAAAAATTTTTAATTTTTTCATTTACGGCTCTATTATCAACACTAAGTAATTCACTAAAGGATAAGTCAATATTATCACTTACATCGGATCTACTATATAGTTTTTTATTTATTTTAATATTTTCTTGGGCCATTACCTAACTACTTTAAAATGGTAATTATCATCATATACTTCTGTTCCCTCATTATTAATATGTTTAAATAAAATTCTATAATATCTTTCAGGTTGAAGACCATTTATATGAATTTTAAAATACATACCCTCACTATCAGCACTTAATTTTGTGAAGTTAGTGTCAAAAGGGATAACTTCTTCTTCTGTATGTGCATCTCTTATACTATAATAAGATGTATCCGTAAAATATCCCGGGTTTAAAAAATTAGAAGAAGAGGTAAATTGTCTTGTAGGATATTTATCTCTTACATGAATTCTAAAAATAGCCTCATCATTTTGGTTATATTCTTCTTTATTTCTATATAATGAAACACTTAACTCTCCACTTTGTTTAGCTTGAGAGGTAAAATTATGGGTACTATCATCCCACTTAAATACTAATCTTGGGGGATATATCGTATGGGTATCTACAGAAAAATATTTCATTTCACCAAAACTAGCTGATGTATTTTCTTCTACCGAATCAGGTTGTTTGACTATAAACCCATTATTTTCTATACCGTTAGGATAAGTGTTTCCATTATTTAAGTTTTTCCAAAACTTTCGTACTATTGTAGTTACATTTATATTAGTATCTAGATTATCTCCTTTTAGGAACTGTTGGGTGCCCTGAAAAGAACCACTAGCATACCATACTCCACCTCCTTGTGTTATTCCAGAAGCATCTATAGATCCTGTAGTACCTTGTGCAAAAGGACTTGTAGTAGTACTTGTTGCTCCTTGTACTGAATAGTTTCCTATAGACGATGTAAATATTGGTTGATTATTACTAACTGTAGAACCAGTTGTTATAGTTACATTAGTTCCTAGGGATGAACCTGATAATATTAGGGTATTAGTAGCCGATATAAATGAAGATGTAACTAAAGTTAATGATGAAGATGCATTAATTGCTGTTTGTAAATTTAAACCAAATTGTTCTATAGAACTACTTATTTGAACATAATTTTCAACTGGACTATTATCAAACAAAGAAGCTGATAATACAGGGATAAAATCTATTCCATTAATAGTTAATTCTACTTGTGACCCTGTTGGTAATTCATTTATATTTATAGATGAAGAGCCAAAAGTTAATCCAGTTGTTACTATTGAACCTGTTGTCCATTGGGTTTTTGTTATGTCATTATCTCTATAAATCCAAGAACACCCATTTGAACTTGTAGGTAAATTTGAATATCTACCAGTTCCCTCATCCCATGATTGAGATATAGCAAATGCTTCTAAATTTAAAATACTCGTTAAATTTTTGTGTTCTGTAGATAATAATTGTAGATTTACGTTAACAAGATTTTGTACAGCGTTTTCATCACTTATATTAAAAATTGATGGTCCTACAATTGTTCCTACTCCATTTTTAATTTTATTATTAATAACATTTAATATATCTTCATTTTTAAATTTAATAAGAACTCTTGAGGGATAATATCTTTCATCTGAGCTTCCTTTTTCTTTTACAATTTCAAGGATTTCATCACCACCCGTATTCATTTTAGTACGGTCAGGGTGGCTATATATTGTAGCGTCTAGTTCTGGAAATATAAAGTAATATGCCATTTTTTATTTTTTAATATCCTCCACCTCCACCGGTGCCTGTACTGGTTCCTCCAGTACTAGTTCCTCCTGCAGAAGTATTGCCTGTTGTTATACCTGATGCATTAAAACCATAAGTTGTTACTCTACCTTTTATATCTGAATTTGGGTATTTTAATTCAAAAATACTTGGATCTAATGAAGGATAAATAATTCCACCTCTTGTAGCTTGTGAAAAATCATACTTATACTGAGAATATCCAACATTAGCACCACTTATATTATTAAAGGATATACTTTCTACTGATTGGACTCCTAAAACATTACCCAATAAATTATATACTTCTGATATTATAATAGGTTGGTTTATTTGCCATTTATCTATATTGAAAAAATCTTTTAATTCACTTATACAATTTAGTATTACTTCTTCATTATTATAACTTTTAAAAGTTACTATTTCAAAATCAACTGTAAAGTTAATAGCAAATGCATCTTTTATATTAACAGCATCTGTTAACATTCTAAATTGTTCTAAATATGTAGATAGATTTGTTTTTGTAGCCGTGTTTAAGTTAGTTAGTTTTTTATTTCTATCATATCCTAAAGTGTATAAATTTAAAGCTAATGGGTTTGGTATGCGATTTGGTTCCGTAGTTAAAGGTGATATTTGATCATCCTGAGTTATATATACTTTTGCTACTCTACCAAAACGAGGAGGCATAGATAATGTTCTAATTAAATAATCCTCCTTAGTCACTGTTCGTTTTTGAGCTGAAAACGCAGCCATTGCATTCATTCTAATTTCTTCTAAGGTATCTCCTACCCCTCCACCTACTGCTTTTTCGGGGTTTGTTACAGCTACAGATCCCCTTACAAAGTTAAGTAATGCATTATTAATATTTGGTTTATTAAAGGTTTTTAAGGTTTCTATAGTAGTTATAGTATTAGAATTAACATTTGATTCTATACCTCCCCCCACTAAATATGTTACTGTAAGTGTAGTATTTGAGGGTACCTGACCATAAGCTTTTGTATATAAAAAGTTAGATGGATCATAGGCTGTATCTAATTTACTTCTTCCATCTTTTATTCCTAAACCTATATTATCAGGATTTGGAATAATATCTTCATCTGATTTATCACTTATACCTGCCCCAAATTGTAGTTCTAAAGTATTATCCGTTTTAAATCTAGTTACAAATCTTCTTGGTACTTTTTTTAATTTTAAAAGATAGGGTGTTTGTTTATTAAAACTATTCAAATCAGGATCATTAGCCCCTGTATTTTCTATTTCTTCAAAAATTGTATCCTGAGCTAAATAAGGTACTTCATCGTATCTATTACCATCTGTATCTATTACAGACTCTATAGATATAATATTAGTATCAAATAATGTTAATGTTCTAAATTGTTCAGGAGCTCCTACTGTAAATGTTTGGGTTTTAATATCCGCGGATACTGCTTGGGTTGTTTTTTTTAGTAAATAATATTCAGGATTACTTGAATCATCATATTGGTATATACTAATAGTTGTAGGATCAAATGATGATGAAAAACCAAAGTTAACTTGATTTTCTGTATAAAAACTTATACCATCAGTAGATGAAAACTGTGAGTTTTCATTTACTGTTAATGTATAATTAAAATCAGGTTTATAAACTCCATTTACTATTTTAGAAGGTAATAACTGGAATATATCTAAGTTAGTGGAAGCCGCAGTTGTTACTTTAGGTTTATATCCTAAAGCATATGCTATATTATATATATTTTCTTTTTCTTGTGCTAATAGTAAAAATGTTTCTCTTAATTGCGTATCTGTATAAAAAGATAAAACATCACCTACATAAGCAGCCATTTCTAAAAACATCATGCCCGGAGATCCTTCACTAAAATCATTAAATGTATTAGGGTAATAATTTTGAGTAAACTCAATTAATTGCGATTTAAATGAATTGAAATCTTTACTTAAATACTTAACATCTTTATCTTGAGATTTATTTGATACTTTAGAATATGAAGCCATTATCTTTGTGCATTAAAATTTAATTGTATAGCATCTAATTCATTAGATGGGTTATACTTATATGTTATTTTTATATATAAAATGTGTTCATCAGGTGAAAAAGTAACAATAGCAGATATTAAAGTTATTTCTGGAATATACTGTTGGATTTGGGTGTTTATTCTATCTTCTAATACATTTGTATCTATATTTGTTTCAAATAATAAATTTTTTAAACCGACCCCAAAATTAGGTAAATTTACTCTTTCTCCTTTTTCTGTTAATAATACATTTATAAGATTACTTTTTACTTGTTCTTTTTGAGTAAAGGTTTGATTAAAAACCCCATCGGCATTAAAAGGAAAGGCTACCCCTATAGCTACATTTTTATTTAAATCTAGAGGGTTAATTCTTATATAATTCCTTACATTTGCCATTTATTATAATCCTTTTTTCTTATCTATTGCTTTCATTAAACTACTATAATCTCTATTTACAACATTTTGTAAGGGGGTGGGCATTGCTTCCGTTGGTATTGCTCCAGCAGCACTAAAAGGATCACTTATGGGAGCCATAGCTGTTTGTGTATTTGTATCTCCTTGTGCTGTTTCATTTAATAAATCATTTAATGTATTATCTCCTGAAAAATGTTGTTTTGGACGTGATTTAATAGGTTTTTTACCCATTATTTTTTCTTTTAAGGAATTTTTAGTTGCTTCGGGAACTTCAACCATTCTTTCTTTATGTTCTATAATTACTGGTTTTAATTCATCACGTAAATCCTCTTTTAGTGATTTAATTTCTCTACGTAACGCATAATCAATTTCTTCCCTAACTACTTTTCTAATTAAGTTTTCAAATGTTTTTGCTTTCATTTTATTTGTGTTTTATTATAAATATAATTAAATTAAATTTTATAACGTCTAAATCCAAGCATTTGGAAATTAGCGTTGTATATTTTTTCTATTATTTCAGTATTGCCTTGAGCTTGTAATGTAGCTAACTGGTCTTCATAGTAATCTGCTAATGAATCTGAATAATCTAAAGGATCAGCTCCACTACTAATATTATCTTGGTTAAATCCTAAGTTATCTAAAAACTCTTCAGGTGTTTCAAAGTTACCTACATTATCAGTATTTACATCACCATTAGCATTTACGGGATCACTATTAGCACTAAAAGCCCCACATTGAGATAGCATTCCTAAGTATAGAGCTTCTAGTAAACCCATTATAAAATTTAATATATTTTTTACAGCTATTAAAGCGGCTATAGCTGCTGCAATATATCCTAAGTATTTTTTAGCTTTAGATGTATATTTTTCTAATAATTTAGGAAATGAATTAACAGTTGCTTTTATTACTTCTATTAAACCCCTAGCATCATCTAATTTTTCTTTTAAAAATATTGCCGTTCCTGGTGCTATTAAAACACCCCCTGTTGGTGGTGGAAAAAAGACTGAACCTAAAGCTAATAATACTCCTTTAGCTACCTTTACTACAGTACTTAATACTGTTATTAATCCTGCTAGGGTTGTTAGAATTCCTAATATTTTCTGAATAGCTGCTAATATTTTATCACATATTGATTTTATTTTATTAAGTGCTTTTTCAGCTCCATCTATTATTTTTTTTAAATTATCTATTAAACTTTTAATTTTTTTATAAGCTTTTTCTGATTTAGCTAAACCATTAACACTACATAAAGCAGCACTAGCTTGGGTTTTAAATTTAGATTTAATTTCAGATTCTGAAGGTATTTTTTCTCTAACCTTAATTACAGCCTTACTTCCTTGTTCTTTAATTTGTTTTTTAACTTGATATAAAGCTCTATCTTGTTGTTGTAATATACTTCTTATTGGTCCTGCTACTGACATTTTTATACTAATTTTATTCTTTTACTTTTTATATCTTCTAAAGATGATCTTAAATCTGCTATTTGGGTTTGAACGTTTGCAAAAGCTCCTTGATTACCTGGAAAGGGAGCACACGGACCTACAGGAGGAGCTACTAAGGTATATTGTCCTATTAGTACATTAAGTATATCATCTATCATATCCAATAAATCATTAATATAATCTTCTGTTCTATTTCCTAATAAAGCAGGTTCTGTTGGGTATTTATCTCCTTCTAATCCAAAATAAATATCTGGAGCATTTACTACAAACTTATTTCCATCTAAATTACCTGTATCAAAATGAAAACTACCATTAGTACTAAAACCTATAACTTTATTCGAAAATAATAATATACTATCTGTTTTAGCATTAAATAATAATCTATCTGAGTTAATTATTACTTGTTTTCCTTGGTATATATGTGGTTGTTCTGGTACGTAACTCATATTATTTTAAATCTAATAAAGGAAAATTTCCCTGTGCTATTTGTTGTGCTACTTTTTGATAATTAGGTAATGCATTTAAATTAAGTTTCCATTGGGGGTCTGTTAAACCCATATTTTTTGTTAGTCCTAATTCTGACATCATTTTAGGAACATAAAACCAAGGGCAAAGTTTTGCTGAAAATTGGTTATGACCAAATACTAATATATCGGGATATCTTTTACAATAGAATTTAATCATTTCAACTAGTGTAATAGCTTGACCTTTTGTTATTTTATTACCTCCTTCTTTAAAATCAAAACCCCCAATCCATGAGATATGCATACATCTATAATTTCCTGCATCTTTAGCTCCATTAGTGGTTACAGAATCTTGATAACATTGTGTTACTTTTCCGTCTGATTGAATCATATAATGATAACCACCTGTATTCCATTTTTTATTATAAAAATGATCATTCATAACATCTACAGCTGTGCCTTTAATGTTTCCGGCTGTTGTGTGAAGGATTAAATATTTAACTCTACTAGATTTGGGACCTATATTACCTTTTAAACTATTCCATAATTTTGGTGCCTGTAGTGTTACTTGTTTTCCAGATTTATTAGTTAAAGTATAAGGATATATTGACGAATCTTTTACAGTAGGTGTTGGTTTTTTTCCTTCCTTAAGATCCTTTTTTTCCTGTTCATGTTGTTCTATTGCTTCATTATTAGGTGGATCACTTTCTCCCTCCTGTTCTGCATCTTCATCGGTTTCATCCGTTCCTGATATTCCTGTATTTTCATGAACTACATTATATTCTACGAAATCATCTGGGTCTGATTGTCCCGAACTTGTCATTTCATCGAAGAAAGAAAGTGAATCCGTTTCTTCTACTGTAGTTGTTTCTTCCGTAGTTGTTTCTTCGGGTTTAGGAGGTGTATCATCTAAATCTTGGGTATTAGATTCCTGTTCAATTTCTTGTGGGTTAGAAATTGGAGCGGGCTCTGGTAATTTAACTGTTTTAATTGGTACATCCACTAAAGATGTTAATGGGTCTTCTGGTTCTTCTATTTCAGCCCCATATGATTGGAAGTTTAATGAAGCTACTGCTAATGAAGATATTTTTTGGTTAGAAGTCATATAAATAGAAGAATCATCTCTATTAATATCTTCTATAGTTGGAATCCATCCTTTATTATCTAATTCATTTGATTGACCATTCTTTATAATAGTAATAGGGTTTCCAGTTTGACTATCTATAGACCAATCATTAGGACCTGGTGCTGTTGCCCCAAACCTTATTGAATTTCCAAATCTACCCTCTATTATATAATCTCCCTCAAATGGTAATAATGGTTTTATATTAATTTGTTCATTAAAATAATTTCCTAAATTTATATCCGTATTTCCATCCTCAACTTGTCTAATAATACCATTTTCTGTTTGTTTATAGTCTTGTTTTGTTGATGTATCTTCTACTGATCTTTTACTAGGTAAAGCATTATGGTGTTGGTGAGACCAAATATTCACACTAGGCAAGTAATATGTATCTTCTCCTTTATTTAAACCATAAACACTTCTATTTGGAGCTTTTACTATTAAAACTATTTCATTTTTTAAGGGATATTGTTTTAAATTAGAGAATAAAGGTCTAGCAGCATTATTAAAATCTGGTTTTTTAGTAGAATTAGATTCATTTACTCCAGTGTAAAATATAGTACCTAAAGAATCCCAACCACCTAAGGATTGCCATCTAGGATGAGTTTCATCCAATATAATATCTGTTACCCTAACTGGTACTAATGTAGATTGTAGAATATCTCCACCAGCCCCTCCTGCTACTCCTGAATTAATATTATATCCCATTATTCTTTAGGTTTATCTAATTGTTTGGGTTCTTCAACAGTCTTAGCTATTTCTTCAGTTAAATCTTGAAGTTGAGCCATTTCTTCTTCTGTTAATAATCCACCATCTCCTGAGTTTATATTACCTGTAGATAAACGTTGTACTATAGCTGCCATTTTTAATAAGGCGTCATCATTTTTAACACTAATTTCCATATATTCTTTTATAAGTGGAACTACAACAGTAGCATCACCTAACGATTGTACTAAAGGACGTAATTCAGCAATAAGTTGGGCTAGTTGTTTGGCTTTTTTCTTTTGATTGCCATGAATTTCTTTTAATAAATCACTAAAAGATTTATCATCAAATAATATTTGGTTTAATGGATCCATACTATTTTGTTATAAATATGGAAAAAACTAGATTTTTACATATCCCGTTTCGGTATATTCAGTGTAAAGTTTTTTGTAGAGTTTTTTAAGTACTTTTGTTACTTTGGTAATTACTGGAGTTTCTACACCTGTCATTTCTCTTATATAAATATATAATGCTTTCTTATTAAATATTTCTAAGTTTTCTCTACGTTGAAAAAGTACATTTACAGCATCACATACCTTTCTATCATGATCTTTCTTAAATAAAGTAAACATATGTTTATCAACATATTCAGTATAATAATCTATAAACTCTTTTATATCTTGTTTACGATCATCTCTACCTAACTGACGTAATACCCCTGCATCTTCATCAGCAGCTAATGGGTCTGCTTTTTGTTTTTTCTTTTTATAATTATTATTATTATATAATATAAGATAATTTTTACCTACAATAGAAAAATAACTAAATGCTTTAGTACCTCTTTCCGGTTTCCAATAATCTAGTTTTTCCAAGAAAAAACAACACACCTCATGTTTTAAATCTTCTAATGATTCTACCTCTGTATAATAAAATTTAAATGTATGGATTAAATTTTCTGCTAATTTATAAAAAGCATATGCTATACGAGAACGATAAATTTCATTTCTTTCCGCTTGATTGGATGATGCTAAATATTCCTGTATAGCTAAATCTACATCTAATGTAAAGTATTGTTTTTTAGAGGGTTTTCTGCCTCGTTTTTTTTTAATAACGGGTTCGGGAGTAAGAGAACCGGTAGTAGCCGGCTCTTTAATTTTTTCATTTGACATTTAGGGATTATTTTAGTGTAAATTCATTTAGTGCTTCTTGAATTTTTTGTACTTCTTTAAAAAAGAAACCAATTTGATCATCAGCATAAAATATACCTTTATCATCGATTTCTTTTAATCTTTTATCACAGGCAATAATAGCTTCGCTTTGTTTAGAAATAAAATCTTCTAAACGTTCGTTTTTTATAATTAAATTTCTAATAATAAAAAAAGCAGCTGTTATTATTATTGCTAATATAATACTAAGTGTAATCATCGTTAATCTTTAAAAAATGAATCTATAACATCTAATGTTGCTGATGCTAATTTTGGGTTATTTTTTGTATTTACTTTTTTAGCTGCTCTAAGTGTTTTATCCCCCTTACTAGCATTTTTAGGTTTATTTGATTTAGGAACAGCATTTGTTGCACTATTCCATAATTCAAATTCAATTTGAGCAGCCATATGATCTGCTTGATGCATCAATAATGGTAAGTGGGTTCTTAATCTAGTTTCTTTTTGACCAGACATAAAATAAAACTTATTTGATTCATCATATAAACCATCATGAATTTTAATTGTAATAAACTCGTTTTGAGTTACTTTACAACCAATTTCTTGAAGTATAAATAATGACCTTTCTGGAACTTTCATTGCGGGAATATCAGTATTAAATTTATATACCTGCCCTAATTTATCAACATGCCATTGTGAATCATTTGGTTGATAATACTCGCCTTCTTGTTGGCCCATCTTACCTAAATCATGCAATAATGCCGCGAAATGCATTTCTTCAACAGTATATGTAGAAACATCTCCACCCATTGATTTCCATGTTTTATATAACGAATTTGCACAATCATACACACGCAAAACATGATCTGTATAACCACCCGCAAATGCTGAATGGTGCCAGTTTTTACTAGAAGCAGGCATCATCATCATTCTTTCTTTATATTTATCTAAAAAGGGTAATAGTATGTCTGTTCTTTCTTTTGAAAAACAGGTTGTAATTTCATTTATATAACGGTCCCAATTTGCTTGAATTTTTTCTGCTGATAACATAACTTATTATTATTAAAGTGGACGTGTATTTTGAACCCCTCTAGCACCATAATTACCTGTTTGTGATATATTAATTATGTTTTGTAATTCTTCATAACGTTCTTTAAGTTCTCCTTCTTCCATAAAACGAATAGCATCGGCATTTTCACCTCTTTTAATCATATTTCTTAATCTAGCTAAAGATTGATCTAATCTTTCCATTGCTCCTTGTACTTGTCTTTCGTAAGCCATAATTTATTTTTTAGTTGATTTAAACGTACGACCTTTTTTTACACCATCCAAATCATTTTTACGAGGTTTTGTACGTTTAATTTTTTGCTTTTTTGGATAGTAATTATCATCAGACCAACGGTCTAAATTTTTAATTTTCATTTAAGTATTGTTTATAAATTTTGTTACACCAAACCATATTTTCTTTTAATATTTTTTTACGATCTGGTTTTAAATTAAGGAAATCAGTAGTTTCAATTAAAGCACCTATGGCAGTAATACGATGTGTTTCTTCTTTAGTACCTATATTTTCAACTAACTTTTTTAGGGAATTTACTTTTTCTAAGTATTGTTCTTTTTTTAATTCAGCTGCTGATTTTTGTTTTTCTAGCTGATTATCTTCTTCTATATCATTAAAAAATGAC
>Ga0181413_1000077_pt1 | contig 24699 bp, 41 predicted proteins | sample 36SPOviralmetaG_FD_130111 | JGI IMG/M metagenome (GOLD analysis project Ga0181413, IMG submission 130111) | Marine viral communities from the oligotrophic San Pedro Time Series (SPOT) site, San Pedro Channel, CA, USA - 36 SPOT_SRF_2012-09-28 | ecosystem: Environmental > Aquatic > Marine > Strait... | reverse complement strand
TCCTTGATGTCATCAAAGAGCCTGTTGAATATGTTGAGTTGGGCTACTCCGGCAAGGCTGTTAAAAACGCTTGGGGTAACGAATCCCTTCTGATCTTTATTGACCAGATCTCTGAGGGTCTCGTATACTACTCTAACTCTTGCCATACGGCAAATATACGAAAAGAAAAAGCCGTCATTTAGACGGCTCTTCCTGTAGCGTTAGTTGAGGTTACCCTAGCTGGCGCTCAATCTCAGCAACAGTGGGTGCTGCTGCCTCAGTCATGCAGTGTCTAACAAACACATCCATTGGGTCTTTACCAGCAGGTACAGCTATGATAAGCTTGTTAGTGTCGTACCAGAAAATGCCGTCCTCTCTAACCTTAATTACTTGATACTTTTTAGCTTGAGTCATCTTAGACTTCATCTCAACAATAGGGTTGTCGAAGGCGCTAATAAATTTAGAGGGGTTCTTTTTCGCAGCAACCATGAGGTCATGCTTGATCTCATTAACTGGTCTGTCGATATTGATTGAGAACGAAATCGCAACAGACAAAAGATCATCAAGATCCTTAGATCTGATCAGGCTAATTGCATCATGAACCTCAAACTCTTTCTCAAGCTTCTGCTCACTTACCTTCTCTTCTTGATAAAGGTAGAATCTATCGCCTCCGTTCTTTCTGTTCTCGGGGTGCGCTTGCAGATATTCAGCAAGGTTCGGTTGATCTGGTCTGACGAATATTGCTCCCTCCAGAAAGACAACAGGCTTTCGAACTGACTTGTCGTCTTGCTCGTCTCTGTAGATAGAAGGTTCGTTGGGACAGTATCTGATCTCTCTAAGCTTGCCATCCTCTACGACAGTGACATTCTTTTGAGACATCAAGAAAACAGCACCTGATTTTTTCAGGAGTCTGTACTCTAGGATTTCGTTTGGTTTCTCCTCTCTTTTGATCTTAGGTCGAGAAGGGGGAGGGGTTTGTTTCTTAGCTGCTGGCTTAGGAGTAGCGGCAGCGGTTTCTTTAGCCTTTGCAGGCCGACCACGCTTAGTCGTGGGGGTAGTTGTTTCAGACATAATTAAATAGAATTAAAAAAGAAAGAAGAGGGGCCGAAGCCCCTCCTCTGTGTTAGTCAAGATTAGTCAACAGCTGTCACTGCGATAGCACATCCGGTGATTCGAGAATCAGCGAATACAGAGTTAGAATCATCAGAAACAACAATGGTAGCGCTATTGCCAAAGGCAATCTCGTTAACAATCGCTTCGATTACTTCTTTCTGCTTGTTTGCAGTAATGGTCAACGTAACAACATCGTAAGCATCCTCATCCTGTCCGAGAAGACCGGAGAAGTGCATTAAGAGTGTAGTAGTAGTTCCACTAGAACCAAACCCTTGAAAAGAGTCAAGTGGGTAGCACACGGCATCCTGAGCAGCATCAAAAGCGCCGTCAGTTTCCCCCATGAAATACAGGAACTTGTTTGAAGCAGGTACGTTCATCGTATCTAGTTTTTATCAGTTAAACAATTATTACGACTTCAAGATTACGTGCTTGTTAGCTGCGCGGGTGATCAGGTTACACTCTGAGCGGTAGTGGAACTTAGCCACGTCATCACCGTCAGTGTTGAAACCAAGAACACCACCACCAGTCACCCAGTGCTCGAGCTCACGATTGTAGCCATTTGCAGACTTGAAGTTCATCTCCAGTGCAGGAGCTTTCTTACCAGTCTTGGCATCAGCAACTTGAGTCATAGGAACCATAGCACCTTTGAACAGCGGGGTAGCGTAAGCACCCAACAAGGTAGGATCGTTCAGCAACTTCCAATCATGCTTGTGGAAGGTGTAACCACCACGAGTGAATGATTTGAAGCCAAGCTTCACAGCCATGTCAGCGTCATTGTTGAATGAGCCGAATTGACCAGCCAAGCCAGCAGTAGTAGCGGTAGCGATACCTGAAGCAACCATGTCGTCCATGTTCAGAGAGGTCTGAGTGTTCACGTACATAGCGTACTCAGAAGGAGCGCCTTCTTTGTCCAACAGCAGAATGATCTGATCAATGTCCTGCAAAGAGTCGAAGTCACCAGTGGTGCTGATACCTCTTTTCTCAACAGCAGTGAAGTAACCTTCAGAACCAGTTACAGTTCCACTAGCCAAAGCAACACCCTCGTTGTCAGTGTTCTCATCCTCAGAGAAGAGCATCATCATCTCACGCTGATTCAGGAAACGCTTGCGGGTATCCATCTCACCTTTCACATACCAGCGGTAATCACCTTGACCGTTAGCGTCGATCCAGCCAATGTTGGTGGCTTGTGAACCGTTCACTTGGTAGGTCTCCTTGGTGATGAAGAAAGGATTGATTCTCTTCTGAACGTCAGTCTGGTAGAAAGTGCTAGGCTGTGAAGTACCTTGAGCATAGATGTTACCAATGATCACGAACTTCTTACCAGTAGTAGTTTCTGCGGTAGTGTCTTCACCATCGAGTCTCTTAACCAGCACTTCATTGTTAGTTGCATCAAAGCCAGTAACAACCAAACGCTGACCTCCGGGAGAGAGCAGTACGTCATTCAGACGGCATGGCTCTGAGCCAGTAGAGAAAGAGCCTACGTGAAGCTCAGCCTCAGTAGCAGCGGTAAGGCCACCAGCAGCAGTGGTAAGAACTTTGTGAAGGCGACCTTCTTCCCAGTATTGTACGTGGTCAGCAGTACCGGCGTTCTTAACAGCGCCAGTAAGTTCGAGGAAGCCAGTGATACCCTGATCACCGTAGGTCTCAATCAAGAGATCTCGGTTGTCAGGCTTATTATAAGACAGCAACGTGCCTAAGGCAACGTATGAGTCTGGACTCGTCTTCAGCAGGGTTGCCAAATCAGTCGAGCCTTGAGAAGCGGAAATCGCCATTTATTCTCAGTTTTTGTTTGTTATTCTATAAAAAAGTTAGCCTGTCTCCACCGCCAAGAGCTTGACGTAAGTTAGCTGCGGCAGGGTTGACAGTTGTGCGTACATTTCCTTGATTCGGGCTTCTGGCATCAATGTTAGCTGCTCGATCCACAATGTTTCGTTGACCGTCAGACTGTCCTTGTCGGTAGACTGACTGGAGAATCGTTTCGATATTATCAACGACCGCTCTGTGCATGTTCAGCTTGTCGTAATCCCATGACCCATCCTCATGTACGTAAGGATCAAAGTACTCGTCAAGGCGAGTGTTTTTGTCATGCAACTGACCCTTGTAGTCATCATTAAGTCCGAAGGTGAAAGACTCTCCGTTACCGAGATCAAATTCGATCCCATCCAAAGAGTCCAGCTCCGCAGACATAGAGTTGATCCACTCGTCGTCAATTGGTGACTGGATTTCATCAGAACTATTAGGAGCAGCATACTGAGATCTAATCTCTTCGATACCACGTCTTGCTTGTTCTGAATCCATCTTAAGTTGAAGCTGAGACAATTTAATCTCTTCCTCAGAGTGCAAGTCAGCATTCAGCTTGTACTTGCTGCCCATCAGAGTGTTAAGTTCATCTTGAGACAGGTTCGGGTAGTCAGCGGCCATCTTTACTTGTACGGCTGTGAGATCATCCATTTCGGATGGATTCAACTGCTGATAGGCAAACCAGTCTTGGGGAGCTCGTCCAGTCTCTTGCACGAATTGTGCAATCGCTTGGACACGCTCATCAATTTCAGATTCAACGGTATTAGGTAGGAGGTCGTCAAACGAGCTAAAGTCTCTACCCAGCTTTTCGCTTAAGTATGAGAGCACCTCGTCATCCAAACTTCCTTCATAATCTTCTTGAGGTTCTTGATAGCTCTCTTCAGTGCCACCCCCCTCATCATAAACAGTTTCTTCGGTTTGAATCTGTTCTGCTGGCTCTTCCGTGGGTAAATCAACACCCATGTCCATCGCTCTTGATGCAGCAACTTCCTCCTCCGATACAAACGACCAAGACGGAGTGGTGTCCTCCGTCTGGTTAGTAACTTCTTGATTCTCAGTATTTTCCATTTAAATTAAATTTTCACATATCAGTACTCTACGTGGAGATGGAGCTTCAAAGTAGAGGTTCCATCAAAGTCTGGAGTGCCAGCGTGAATCACGCCAGCAATAAAGCACTCTCTATCAAACTCTGCCTTCAGGACAACAGGATCAAATGAGGTGACTCGTGCGTTACTAGCTGAGGTACCAAATGCTCCACCATAATAAAGAGCCACGTTGTCGAGGAGATCTAGATCCACATCAGTCCCATCGCTCAGCTGGAGAAAGCTCGCCCCGATAAATCTATTGTCATCGAAGTTAGCGGCACTAATGTCAGCCGTTGCGTTCAGGGTACCAAGACTTGCTGTGTCATTCTTCTGGAAGAACAACAGCCCAATCTTAGTGTCGTCTTCACCGCCGCCGCTGCGCACCTGAGCAAATACATTGACTAGCTTACAGTTTTTTGCAGGAAGGGTGAATGAGGTGAGGTTAAACACAACGTCACCAGCAGCGTGGGCTCCATCTGAAATGGTTGGCCGGACAGTGATAATATCAAAAGCCATGCTTAGACGCTTGCTTGAGAAAAGATTGCGTACTCAACAGTCAGAGATGAGCTAACGCTAGGAGTGATCTTGATATCGTTGGTATCTGCTGTAGCGCCGTAAGGCATCAACAAAAAGTCTCCAGCATACAGTCTGCCGATACCTTCAGAGTTCATCTCTACAGTCACATACTCTGTATCGGTAGTGCTTGCGTTTCTAATGTACACCTTGTGAGCCCCATTAGCAACATAGTCAGCTCCATCGAAGAGAGTATACTGAGAGGTTGCTGTAGTTGTTTTTCTTCCGATACCGGAGGTCTGATCCAAAGCTACTGACGTACCAGCTTTCTTAAACTGAGTGCTAGAAGTAAGCGCCAAAGAATCATTCGTCAAGTTCGGGCTTGAAATCGTAAGTGTGGCTTGAAGCCTTGGTACGTCTGCGAATGCCATTTTTTCTTAGTTGGTTAGTGCAAATATAAGTTTATTTCTTCTTTCCCTTTTTGGCTCGGATCTTAGCGGCTTCCTTCTTTCCGAAGGCGCTTTTTACTCTAGCCATCGCCCAAGCGTGTTGAGATACTCTTGGTCTGTTGCCAGAAGACATGTATGCAGCAAGACCTCGACGGTATACTTCTTTTTGTGCGGCACTAAGTCCAGCCATACCGCCTCCCTTGTACTTTACAATTCTGCCGCCTTCAGCCATTGAGTCTCTCTCTTTCATCAGCTTGTCTAGGTTCTTTGGATAAGGCTTGCCCTTCTCGTAGATCTTAGCAATCTTTTTTATGAGCTCCGCTCGCCTCCCTCTGTTTGAGCTGCCCTTAAGGTACTTCTCATTAATCTTCATGACTTAGGGTGATCTACCAGCTTGAACTTAGCTTTCTTTACAGCACCGGGGTGCGGCTTGTAATCACCTTTCATCAGGTAGTATCTACCCTGTTCTTCCATCCAGTGGTGACCAGCAGGGGGATCAATACTTACAGACTTGTTGGAGATGCTGAGCTTACCGCCCTTCTTGAATCCGGGTACACCCCGTCCTTTCAGTATGTCTTTCTGATCTACCTTCCCGTCTTTATTTAGATCAGGGAAACCTTTTTTCTTAGCTCTCATTGTACTTGGTTTTTAGCTAGAAGCAGCTTGATCTCTTGTACTGCCTCAATCAATGTCTTCAAGTCTTTCTTGAACTCAGCGTTATCGCTTTCAAGAACCGTGACTTTAGCTTCAAGCTTTGAGTAGTCTACTTTGTGCTTCACCCAAGTCGCCACCAGCGCAGCGATGATTGCAAAGATTTCGTACTGAGTCAGATCCATTACCACTTTACTTTATTCGCCCAGTATGCAGCCGACATTGGCCCCTTGGCGATGTTCTTTCTATGTCTTGCTTTGAAGGACTTTCTTTTTGCTTTCATCCTTTTGGATTCCCCAGCTTTAGGTTTGCCAGCAGTACTCGCACCTTTCTCTCCAAATCGAATAGTCTTGACCTTATCACCAACCTTTGCGACCACGATGTGAGACTTCTTGGGGTGATCTGGTGTACGCTTCGGTTTGTTGAAACCAGAAACACCAGCACGCTTCAGCCTAGAGTCCTTCTTCGCCTTCATTCTCGCAAAGATAAAATCTATACCGATACGAAATAATTGCTCTCATTTCATTATGTACTTCTGTGCGTAGTGTCTGTACACTGTGCTGCTTTGAACAGTATCCCTAGCACTCTTGACTACCTTCCCATCGAAGGTTTCGTACTCCCACACGTTGTAGATCGTAACGCTGTCCGGCTGTATAGGAACATACACTCTTACGGTATCGTACACGGTGATGTTAGTCACCTGCTCTAGCTCTACGATCCTAACCACCATGCTATCTCTTTCCCTCACCACCTCTTTCACGATGGTCTCAGTCTTGTCCATGATGTTGTTGATTGTCTCCTCAATCTCTATGACTATGGTGTCAATCTTAGTCTGAGTAACAACGGTGGTGACTGTATCCCTGACCGTTTCGTACTCGTACTGTAGAGCAGGATCATAGGTGAACTCAACTGTACTGACCTCGTTGTTGCAGTTTCGAATAAACAGTGTGCATAGGATAACCACTGCTGCTATGGCTAGTATGTACTTATTCTTTATTCGCAAGTTCGTTGAGTATTTCTAGTCGAGCCGCAGTACGGGCCAAAATGCTATCACTTCTGTGCAGCCTTACGGATAGCTGCTCTACATTACCTTCGAGGTAAACTGTACGCTCAGAACATTTTTCAATCTGATCCGTATAGTTCATTCTATTGTCCACATAAAGATACCCCACCGCCAGAGTCACAAGGAAGAACACTGCCATAGTGGGGTTTTTTACGAACTGCTCAAATGTCAGTGGAGCTTTCATTTACCTCTTCTGCACTTGTATTTAGTTAGATCACCTCTGTATTTTACGGACTCACCCTTCTTTGCGTGAGCCTTGTAGTCGTATCCTTTCTTAGGTGCTGCACATCCCACAGCGAGGATTAACGCAGCTACAATGAGCTTTTTCAATCTTTGTCAGATCTCACCACAAGGTTAACGTCACCGAACTCTCCCCTCTCTATGGTAATAAAAATGGTCTCGCAGTAGAACGCCATCTGAACAGTTCCACCAAAATCCATATCCCACTCTACCTCTGTGGTAAATGGTGTGGCGTGATAATCAATTGGCTCGTAGTGGCGTGGAGTGTACGCTTGTTTAGGGGCGCATGCAGCCAAGAATACAAGTAGGAGTAGAGCAATGTTTTTCATGACTAATACATATCAGCAAACTTCTCCTTAACAGTAAAGCTAGGACAAGCTTTATTAGCAAATTCGTTATGACCATGTATAGTCATGTGGTTACCATACAGAGTGCGTAGAGAAAGAACAATCATTCTCCAAGCTTTTTCTTGTTCTGGATTCATGGTATCCTTTGGCTTGCTGTCTTCGTCAAGGCCTCCGATATAGCATACCCCGACTGAGTCTTTATTGTGACCCTTTGTATGAGCGCCAGACCTCTCTAGTGGACGACCTAGCTCGATGCTACCGTCAAGACGGATAACCCAATGGTACCCGATATCCGACCAGCCTCTACCGTTTACGTGCCATCCACGAATAGTAGCCGCACTAAAATCTTGCCCCTCTTTAGTTGCGGAGCAGTGTAATATAATTCTGTTTAGATCTCTCATTGCTTTTTATTCTTCGGGTTCGGGTGGATCATACTCTTTCAACTCAGCTTCTGTTAAAGTTACGATCTCTAATACCTCTCTGTTTACTACTGGGTTTCCTGTTGGAGCATACGTACCAAGAATGAAGTCCATAATCTGAGACCCAATCTCACCCATGTGATCTGCGATATCGCTGTAATAGAAGAACCAGATATCTTGAGTTGGATGCTTCTTGTAGTTGGCTACGTTAGATGTGACCTGTCCATCATCATAGCGCTGCTCTACAGTGCTGATCCAGTTGGCAAGTTGCTGTATGTGTTGAGCAGAAAGCTCTTGATATAGGCGTATAATTCTCATCAGGTATATAGACTGTATTGTGAGTTCATGTCATCACGGATAGCATCACTGTTCGTTGTAGACTGAGAGCTGTCAAAAATAATTAGCTCGTAAGTATATCCGTCCCATTCGTGATTTGTAGCATCAGCCCCTAAGTTAAAGGAGTCAGCCCCAGAGTGAGCGGTCGTGGTGTTGGATGTAGAGCCTATCTCCGAGCCGTTTACGTCTATACGAAGGTTAGAACCGTCATGATGATAGTAGTTGTATTCATTACCAGAAGTACTAGCGGGGCTTGTTGCAAACTGAACGCCTCTCCAAACAAATCGATTGACATTAGAATACCTGTTGGTTCTAAAGTAAGTAATACCTCCATTAGCATGTGGTGCTGTTGATAGGGACATGTTGGTACAAAAACCGGTGTCATTGTTATCTGTAGCATGGTGTATACTTACCGCAGGACCAGAGCTAAGAAAACCACCTGATACCTGAGCTACGCTTGACAAGTGAACGTCTGATGCACCGCTAAACTTTACTGCCCGACCTGTAGTTGCACCATCATCAAATGTTGGTTGACGACTAGAAGTGGCTTGCTGGAGGTCTCGACCAGCACCACTTTGATCGTACCACTTCACTACGTGGGCAGTATCACTACCAAGGAACGTGTCAATAGCTGAGTAGTCTACAGTCTCACCCATACCAAGGCCAGAACCAAAGTCTTGCTCAGTGTTGTCTGAGCTTCTACGCAAACGTATCAGAGGCCCAGTATACCCACTGTTAATCCGTCTAGTGCTGAGTGCTAATACAGGGCTGTCAGACGAAAAGTTCGCTAGATCCAATCCACTAAATGAATATACATATGAGTTTATCAGGAACATTAGGCAGGGTTGTAGTAAATAGTAACCTTGAGTCCTGCACCTGCGGTTGACGATCCAATACCATCAATGTCAATAGTCATCTCTGCATCATCAGCAATAGAAGCGTCTGATATGACAGCAGCTGTTGCCGCTGTTGTGGAGGTTTTCTCCCCAGCATCTATGGTCAGCTTAGTAGAAAGAATAGTTGATCCAGACTCATTGATATCAACAGTAAGCGCAGATCCAGCGGGAGCTGTTGTAACGGATGCCCTTACCGCAGTGATGGTAGCAGCCTGTGGCATACGGAACGTAGCCTTGGCAGCACCTGTAGTCAGTGCCGTTGTTTCGTCAGAGCAAGCAACAGTAAGACTGCGAGCAGTTGAGTTCATGTCGTCAACCACAAGATCTATCGTGCCATCAGAATCTTCGTATGTGGCAGATATACGTGTCTCGCTATTGCTGCTGAACATTGCACCAACAATATCCTGCACCTGCTCAGTGCTTAGCTGAGTGTTAGTGTCTGTTACAGTGTTAGTAAAAGTAATCTTGTCGCCAGATCTAGCGATGGACATTCCTGTACCAGCCTCAAGAACTACATCATCCGTGGTTCCGTCACTGTCAGTGAGCCTAATCTTTTCTTCATCAGAGTTGTCGCCATCCACGCATGAGACGGTGTAGGTTTTACCATCAGCACCAGCAGCACCAGTGGCCCCCGTTGCACCTGTAGCTCCGGCGGGGCCAGTAGCACCTACTATGCTTACGCTTATGGGGGATACCGATTGCTTACTAATAGTGATCGGCGTACCTCCGTTTACGGTAACTGTGATTGCCATTATACGTCAGCGTTTACTTTGAATGAACCAAACAGATGGGTTTTGACAACACCATCGCTAGTATTCTGGAAGTCGTAAGAGTATGTCCCCGGAAGAATCTCAGCCATAATGGAGGCATCAATAGTAATAGTAGCTTTTGCGTTTGCAATAGATCCAGCTCCAGTGCCGATAGAAATACCGCCATCATCAACGGCAATCACCGATCCTGCGGGCTTTCTCTCAGCGCTTCGCGCAGCAGTAACTTGCTCTCTATTCTTGACAGTTAACTGCCAACCGCTAGTAGCAACAGCCTCACCAAAGTCCAGCTCGAGTGAGAACGTATCTCCTCGTCTACAAGTGATGTTCAGGCGGGTGGCGGTATCTAGATTTACTGATGACATTACTGGTTAATTATCTGGTCAATGATTTGGTCAACTTGATCTTTTGCTTCAGCGGGTTCGGCACCAGCTTGCTCAAGGGTTTCAGTAAGCTCTTCTCTCAGCCCTTGTCTTTGTGAGATGAGTTGAGACTGTTTGACTGCTTGCTTTTCTACGCGCTCATTCTTTTGCTCCTCCTTGAAGACTTCAATCTTCTCTTTGAACTCTTGCTCTTCTGTCTTAAATCCAAGGGTAGCCTGAGCTCTGATCATTTCAATCTCTCTCCTATGCTCATGCTTCATCTGCTCCATTTGCGTCTCAAGCTGATTCTTGAGCTGCATCATCTGAGCTTCGGTTTGATTCTGCATTTGAAGCTCCTGCATGCGAGACTGTGATGCTTGCTGTGCAGCTTGCGCTTGCATCTGTGCTTGCATCTGAGAGTTCTGCTGGGCCATCCGTTGAGCTTGAGCCTGACGCTTTTTACGTCTGACAATCAACAGACGCTCTGCTTGATTGATGTCTTTGAGCTGTCTGATGGCAATAGCATCCTCGATGTCAATCTCTTTCTGAGACAGAGAGATCTGAATGTTTTGCTCCAGATACTGCTTCTCCATCTCCTCCATTTCTTTCTGTACGGTTACACCGAAGTTGTACATCGGCATGTTTGCAAACGTAGAGAGCAGAGAGATGTTCTCGTTCCCAATAGCGTTAGCGTACATCTTGTACAGAATGGATTCGTTAGGGATCACCTGAATACACTTCACGATGTCTGCACAGACTTTTCTGAACAGCATCATTGAAGCATTTGTGATATCATAAATGGCGTTGTTTCCAGCAGCAAGAGCCATCTGCTGTACTCCCACAAGAGCATCACCCTTCGGAGTAGAAGCGTCCATAGCTTCGTTAATACCAGTAGTATCTCTAATGAGACGCAGGTAATGATTGTACAAACCGATGAACTCGTTGATGTTTCTGATCGAGTTGCCAATCTCACGAATCGGAGGATTCTGGAAGCCACCTTCTGGGTTTTTAGATCTATAGTAGAAGACACCAGTCTGCTCGTAGATGTCGTGCAGATCTAGAGGTTGAAGCTCACCACCCTTACCGAGCTGGACGTTCTCCAGACCTTCGATATCAATGATGATACCGTCAGGCTTAGCCTTAGCGATTGCCTGCTGGATCTTCAAGTGAGTGAGTTGCAATTGATCAGCAAACCCAATGCAGCTATCCACCATAGACTTTGGAATCATATCCAAGAAGTGGGCCGCTACTACCGAGTAAGAAAGATTTGCTCTAGAGAGGTCGTGCAGGTTTTTAGGAATGTTGGTCTTGAGGCCGTAATTGAAGATGTAATTACATCCTACAACGTAGCAACCGCCATAGATGGTTTCGTTCTCCATCCTAGTAACCTCTCTCTTGTATACAGAGTTTGTAGGTTCTTTATAGCTGTTTCCCTTGAAGTAGAATCCAGTATTTCCGTGACGACTTTCTTTGGACTCGAAGAACATGCAATCGACAGACTTGAACTCAAAGTCCATAACGTCAATCATGTACTCATCATAACCAAACTTATATTTTTTCAGATGCTCATCGTATGAGCTCTCACTCATTTTTGACAGATCATACCCATACTTCTTCTGAGCTTTTTTAGCGATCTCCTTCATCTGCTCTTCGCTGATCTGATCCCCAGCAATCCTTCTCAACTCAGAGATAGGCATACGCTTGATATGACCAGCATAAACAACATCGCCGAAGTTGGGATCTTCGGTGTAGCTATGTACGAAGTTTACAGGATCAACGTAGTCTTCGGTGATGCCGTAGTTGGGGTCGTTCTGTCTCTTCACAACAGCCATACCCACTACAGCTAAATCATTCACGCAGCGTCTGTACGTAGTGTCAGAGAAGTCATTCCACTCAAGCGTCATGTTGGTGGCAATCTGCGCTGCGATCTCAGAAGACGATTTGATGTTGTTGCCGATGAAGATCTCTGCTTCTTCGAGATTGTCTGGAACCTCAGCCATCTTAGCCTGACCAACGCCGAGCTTGTCTGAGATCTGTTTCATCCCAGCTTTAGACTGCACTTGCATCTCAATCTTTCTTCTCTCCAGATCTTTCTCTGAAGAGGAGAGTGGGTCAACTGCCTCAAGATTAGGGTAGGGCTTTTTTGAAAGAATCTTGTTTACGACAATCCGCACAAACTTAGGTAGGATGGGTACTGGGGTAAAGTCTAGATTCAAGAAGCTGCCATCACCATTGTTCGGGTCGAGTGAGGTGAGTAGCTGTCTGTAGATTGAAGTGTCTTGGGTTCCGTTCGCATACCTGCGGTTTCTCTTGAAGATACGCTTTCTCCTTTGTAGCAGAGACTGTGCTGTATCCATGTCACCCCACTGGTCCAAGATCGCCTTAGCGTATCTCATTCCGTAAGCCTTCCCCTCTTTTACTTCCCTCGGCTCAAGCGGGTCTGGGAAACCCATTTTTGATTTCTTCTGACTTCCGTACATATCCTTGCAAATATAGAGATTCTATGAATGAAAGGATTTAGGCTTATGCTTACGGAAGAACTTCTTCTCATCAAAGTTGGATTCTACTTTTTTCTTCTTCTCTTTTTGTGCCGCGAGAAGAGCCAGACCAGATGATATAGTAAGGTCATACTTGGTTCTCTTGTCTATTTTGTACGCTATCCAATCTTCTAGGGTTCGGTTAAAATACATATTCCCAAACACATCAGTCTCGGGCTTGATACCTACATGGTTGTGTATGTAGTGCTCAATTGCTTGTGCATGAGACTGTATCATATCCACTGAGTTAGATGGTACACCCTTGGTCTTCACCCTTACTTTACTACTTGAACTGGAGAGGTGTTGTGGTCTGTCCATCAGATAGTTATCGTATCCTCGCTGCTCAAAATATCTAGCGATCCCATACTTGTTATTCTCTATCAAAAGAGGGTAACCGTAATAGAATGCAGCCATCAAGACATCCTCATAAAATATGGCAGCAAGGTCTGGACGTGAAGCATACTCCAACACAAACATGTTGGATGGTGCCTGCATGTTGAACTTGTTGTACAGGTGCATAGCTCCCTTCGATCCTCTACCATCCACAGTCTGATCCAGATCGTAACTATCGACACCACCTACGCCTACATGCGAGTTTGCGGGTGACTTCTTGCCTCCCCTATCTTCAATGTACTTGTTTCTATGCTGAGGCTCTGGGTGCCACGACACTCGGAATCTACCATGAGGGTCAGGAGAGAATACAACCTCTTTGTCTTTCTCCTTCCAGATAAAGTTCCCTTGTACTACTGGGTCTGGGTACAGGTTGTTATTGTGGTCAATCTGCTGGTATATCTTACCCACGTTGAACACACTGCCTTCGATGCTATCACGGAACGCCTCGTCGATACTCCACGGAAACTGTCGAACTGTCTCGTTCATTTCCTTGGGGTTATTCTTCAGTGCGTTCCTTTCGTTCTTCAGGTATGTCTTGGACCCGATGTCGATCATCTCCCCATCTATCCCCATCACAGGTTCCTCGGGGTCTTCGGCTACACAGTTGCCGTACTGATCAAAAAACCCTTCGAGTGCGTCATAGGCTGGGATGAACAGCCCGTACAATCCACTCTTGGTCCTACCGTTGGCGTTACGCTCTGTAGGGTCGGAGTCATCCCATAACTCACGGAACTCCTCCCCGCCTTTGTCCATTGGATTTACTGTAGATCCGACCAGAGCCTTCCCTACAATCTTTCTACCCACGATAAGACAAGTGCGCTCAATGCGCCACGCCTCACGTATATCCGCTGGCTTCTCCCACTTACCAGCCTCATCGAGGTACAGTATGTGAAGCTTCTCACCATCGTATGCGTTGTTAGTGGTGTTCTTCCAGTTGATGACTGTGTTCAGCGCATCACCCTTGGTGGATGTCTTGTTGTTCTTTGTGATTCGTTTCGACGGCTCTCGGAATGCCAGCTCCATACGTGGGTTGGTAGTACCGTCTTGAATAGGTTTGAAGAAGAATGGGTACGACTTAAACATCGACACCGTCTTTTTCATGAAGATGTTCTCCTGAGCATCCTTACCAGTCTTTGACTGAATGCCCAGCAACTTGTCTTTAACTTGCGTAGCCTCATCCACAAGAACCGCAGAGCAGATATTAGTGTAACCAGAGCGGCGACACTTAGTATAAAGCTGACCGATGCAACGAGGATCAGCTTCGCAAGCAGCCATGTGGAGATAAATCCTCCTTTGGAAAGCGAAGTAGTATGGGTGTCCAATATCAAGCTTGGTCCATTGGAGTAGCATGTAGTGCCTACCTGTAATGTACGTAGGCTCCCCATTATTGTAAAACCAAACACCGTTACGGCGGCGGTCAAACTCCCTTTCGATATATGGAAGAAATCTTTTCCTGAACTCAGAAGGTTTCTCATACCACTCATCCATACTTCGTATTGACGACAGCTCTTGCGGCACGTCAAGCCTTTGCCACATCTGCATCTTCCGAGGCTCTTCAGAGAATAGGATTTCTTTCTTGGGTGGTTTCTTCGGGAGCGCAACAAGTAGCCCGTCGATGTCGAGGACTTCACCGTGTGTCCCTCGAGGATCCACGACAACAGCTTTATCTTCATAGCCTTCTACTTCGATCAGCATGATCAATATTCTTTAAGAGCCTCCCAAAGCATCAAGGGAACTTCATACTCTTTGAAGGTCTCCATGATCAGCTTCGCTAGATCCTTCTGCCCTTGCTTGTACCCATCTTTGAATGGGTCACCATGAGATGCATTCCAGCTGTCTTCGAAATACCAGTAGTCGTCGTGAGTGAAATCACTTACTATATCGTTCTGCAATTCCTCCAGAGAAGTCTCTGTCTTCTTCGATGCTCCCATTCTCTTGTAGTTCTTTCACCATCTGCTCCAGCTTCTGTCTTTCGATCAGCAGCTCTTTACAGTCGATGGCGGTTTGTTTGATTGATTGAAGCTCCGCTTTACGTGCAGAGCCACCTGCTTCTGGATCGACAGGCTTTTTTACTTCGGCAATCATGTTGTCGATAGCGACCTCCATGCTTGACATGAGTCGCCTTGCCGCACTTACAGTGGTGAACTTACGTTTCGACATACAGGAGATCTTCTGCGCGAACACGATAGTACTCCTTATCTTCTACTTGGACACGATAGTCCATGCCTTTACGGAAGCCAACGACATCACCTTTCTTTACTCCAAGCTCATCTAGCTCCTTGCAATCAAAAGCAACTCGTCCTGTTGTGATGGGGTCTTCTTCGATCTTTACGATCTCAATAATCTCAGAAGCTGGCTCATCTTCTTGATCAATTGCTTCCAGTAGTGTCCAACCAAAGAGAGGATGGACTCCCCCAGTTTTTTTACACTTGTAAGCAAACGCTTGATTGTTGAGCGTAAACTGCTTATCACACTTGACAATGTAATGGTCCTCAACCCCAGTAAGTGGTTGACCATTCTCAACGACCACCAAGTGATGAAAATATAAAGTGTCGCCAACCCGAGCATCAACTTCGTAGCGCTCCGGCCAAGCCACGACTTCGCCTTCATTAACCCTGTGCTTAAACTCATCAAATTTTGTATCTACGTAAAGTTCTAAACCACCCGGCGTGAGGATGGTGTCGTTGATACGCTTTGGTATGTCAACGACAAAAATATCAAGTGTTCTCATAAATTAAAAATTCAAATCAAACTCAAGTATGCAGGGCATTCCGTCGATAGCCTTCCACAGTTGAGTACCCTCGTCATCTTCAATGTAGACAAGGTATCTAGTCTTCGAGTGCTTGTGCAAGTATCCTTCATCTTGCAGGATGGCAACGACTTTGCCGCCGCCAGCATTCATACCAACATAATATGCCATGCCGTTCTTGGGGTCTTTCCCAATCACGATCTTCCTAATAAGTCCGTCCATTTTTAATTCAAGTTCAAGTCAATGCCCCCGAACAGGTCTGAGAATCCCTTCCCTTTGTCGTTAGGTTCTTCGAAGGCAGCGTCCATGAGTTTCTTTACTGTATCGAGCTCCTCTCTGTCTTCGAGGTTGAAGCTGAATACAGACTGCATCTCCACCATTCTCCCTTCTTCAATAGCGCCTTTCATCTCTTCCTCTATCAGGCCGAAAACCATTGCGCTCATGACCCTATCCTCGTAGCCGTATTCTCTTGTAAGCGCCTCGATCTCTTGAATCTTTAAGTAGACCTTCGCCATGAATTCGACTTCCTGCTGGTTCATTTCGTCTAGATTTGTATCTCAAAGATACGAATTATGGCAAAGTCCAGAGTTGCGAAGAAGCGCATGTTCCGAGACGTGTCTTTCATGAAGGAGAGATATCTGGGGTACAACTACCTGAAGAACTTGCGTAACACACGGGAGAGCTTCTGCAAGGCGCACGAGGTATCGGCCAGTCACTTGGAGTTCATGCTGTGGGCGTATGACCTCGAGTTCTTTACTATAGACTACGTAGCAGAGGAGTATGGGATGAACAAGTCAAACGTGGGTAAGCGTATGATCTACCCGATGGTGAAACAGGATCTGATCTACAAGCACTTCGACAAGCTCACGCCCTCTCGTGAACTTGAGGATCACATGTTCAGGGAGGAAACCAAGTTCAACTATCGAGTGCGCTACGCGCTAACTCAGAGGGCTAGGCTGTTGGTCCAGAGGTTCTACAACGCCCTAGATTAGTACTACGTACTAGAAAATAAAGTGGTCGGAAAATTTGGAGGGAATGGGGTAAAGTTCGTATACTAAGATCAGAACGCAAAACCCAAAAGCCGTTATGAAAAAGTTAATTGCATTCCTCCTCGCAGTAATCGCTGCACTCAACATCCAAGCACAAGTAGACTCTGTGATCGTACACACTGATGAATACTGTATCATCCGTCAGTACTTGATCTGGGAGTACGAAAATCTTTCACGAGACACCATCGCCATCATGCACGAACTGCTCAACGATGAGCGTGGGGTACCCTTCAGTGATCGTGTTGCTATCCCGTTAGATCTTTTTGGCCAAGAGTACGCTACCGCTGAGTACGCGCTAGTCACCTTTGAACGACCTAGTGATGGTAAAGTGGCCCGTGTGTTTCTGCACACCAATGTACAAGAAGCAGAAGAAGTCCGACTCAAAGAATCAGACTTCAACTCTTCTCGAGTGCCACTCAAGAATATCTTAGTATTCTAATTATCTCTTGCCTTTGAGACGCTTCGCTCTTTGCGATTGCGTCTCTTGGGCTGGGATCTCGTCTGGACGAACAAAGCCTTTAACGCCAACCTCGCCTAACTTTTTGGCAGCAGCTTGCATTTTCTTGAGCTCAGCTCGAGCCGCGTCAAGCGCCTTCTGAGCAGCATTGGTTTCAGGAGCACCTCTACCATGTCTCTTATTGGCAGCAGCCAGCTCTTTCTCAAGACGGCTAATAGTAGCCAATTGAGATTTGATCTCACCACCTTCTTGGTACATAGGGCGCTTCTTCTTCATCTTGCCACCCATCTCCATCATCATCTGGCGCTTCATCTTGCCGCCACCCGGATAGTTGTTCTTTACAGCTTTCATAGTTGCAAATATAGTTATGATCTAAGTGCCTTCAAACGGGCCTCTAGTTTCTCTCTTTTACTCTTAGCTCTGCTCACTCGCTTGTCACCTCTCTCTTGAGTTTTAGCTACAGCAATCTGATCACGCAGGCTCTTCATCTCCTTGCGCTCCTGAGCTACACCTGCTCTTGTGTCTTTTCTAGCTTGCTGCTTACCTTCTTTCTTGGCTGATCTTTTTCTTGTAGCTGCTTGTCTAGGGGTCTCTTTTGTTTCAGACTCCTTAGATTTCATTTCACCTTTAGGTTCAGCAAGCTTGATCTCAGACTTTTTAGTTGCAATCGGGGCTGCCTCACGCTTCTTCATCTTCTCCATCTTCACCTCCTCTCTCTTAGGAGCTGGCTTTGGTTTGGCAGGTTGCGCTTTTGGCTTAGCAGCTTGAGCCTTCGGCTTCTCCTCCTGCTTCTTAGGCATGTCGGTTCTTTTTACGACTCCTTCATCTTTGCCTTTTACCTTTTGGCCTCCTTTGTATATCAGGTTACCATCCCTGTCATACATTTCTTTTGGAGCTACTGAGTTACCGGGAGCCGTTCCAGCCACAACCATCTTACCGTCTTTAGTGTAGTACACTGAACCACGGGTCAAGATTCCATCTCGCTTAAAGTCTACCTTAGCATTCCTTCTGCTCGCCTCCTCTTTGGCTTTTTTCTTTTCCTGCCCTTCTCGTCGCTGAGCAGTACTCGCTCCTACGGCAACGGGTTGATCTGGATTTTTAGCATTAAACAGCTTGTTAATTCTGTCCTGATAGTCAGCATTGCTCTCCCCCATTTTCTGAGGGTTGTCAGCCATGACTTTTTTTCGTAGCGCTTTATCTTTTTCACTAGCCATTATCTGAATCTTTTGATAGAACCCCCGTACATCATTTTAGGGGGCATGTTATTACTTGGTTGTTCTGGAGCCTGTTCCTCTCCTTCACCTTTCTCGATGATCTCAGATTCAGACTTTTGACTTTCGTATGATTGCATGTCGAGAATGTACTCGCCATCTTTGTTTCGCATAACAGGGAAGTTCTCATCACCGAGCAGGTCATTGCCTTCGGGATTGCGATCCACAGCAAACTCATTCCAGCTACCGTAGATCTTCACCTCTTCACCATTAGGTGATTCGTACATCACGAACTCACGAGAGGTTTCTTCCTCGTACATTACAGGTGACGCTTTCCCGCCACGCATATTAAAGGTATCCTTCGGACCCTGTTTCTTCTGCATGGCTTCCTTAATCATGTCAGCCATAGTGCCGTTATTCATCATCGCTTCTTGCGTTTCTTGTATTTCTTCAACAGCTTACCGCCGTACTTAAGTTTTGCTTCAGACTTGTCAGCCAGATCCTGCAATACATCACCTACTTTTTTCTTATCCTCATCCATCATAGCATCGGTTTCATCCAATACTTTGAAGTCGATGTCGGTGTCTCTATCAAATTCTTTTGCAGCAGCCTCTTCGATTATCTCATCTTTCCTTGCGATCCTTCTCTCGAGGCTTTTCATCCGAGCCTTCTTGATGGCATCACCCCCAAGCTCAATCAGCTTCTCTCTAGATTCTGATGACATACGTGGGATGTAGTGACGACCTTCCATCAGATCTTCTTTTTCCTCTCCAGTACCTGCTTGATTCAAAAGCATGTTTACGTAAGCCTGAGCTTGTGATGCGTCAAGACCACCACCTTCTTGAAACTTCTTAGGTTTCTTCCCAGCTTTCTTCATCGCAATAGCAATGGCCGCTTGGGTGGCTAGTTTTTTCTTGCTGTGTTTCATTAGTTGATCTCAGCTATAATTATTTCTACCTGACAGTCTGCTGTATCTGCTTTAGCGTGGATAGCATCCAGCTGAGTCAGAGATGTAGTCAGTGATCCTGTCTTCATTGTGTCTTTGGTGATGAGAAAGCTTGCACCCGCTGGGAGTACAATTGATGAGAACTCATCAGTAGACAGGTCCAGCATCAAGTTGATGGTCACAAAGTTAGAGCTGTCTAAGTTTGTGATTCTAATATACTTACTCTTTGCATCCTGCACTGTACCCATCCCTGCTCTTGCAGCAGCGAAGTTGAACAGCTCGGTTGAAGAACCGCTATCTACATCAATCACATCTTGACGTACTGTAGTGATGCTTGCGTGAGTCTTGGTTTGCTCATTCCCAAACGAATTACCGTTGAGGGTGACAGACTCTTTTATTTTAGTAGTAAGTGTTGACATTACGCTGATGCTAAAAAGATATCTGCAACAGCAGTACCGCCAGTTGCTCTTAGTGCAATTCTGTACAGGTTGTTCTGAGTCACAGTGAATGATGATGCAGTATCGTTGTCATCTGCAAACAGCACGAATGAGCACCCTGCTGGGATCTCTTGATTTGTGAGATCATGCGGAGGTGATCCTGCTCCAGTGTTCGTCCCCCAAGAAACAAAGATAGGGTGGGTACCATCAGTATTAGTGATTCTCAAATACTTAAGAGAACCATTAGTGAGCTCTTGGAATCCTTGAGAAGCTGCGGAATCAAAAGCGAGCAGGTTGAAGTAAGATGCATTCGGGATGTCAACGAATCCGTGGACCACGTTATTCACACCACTAATAGTATGAGTACGCTCAGCCCCGAACTTCCTGCCGCTTACAGTGATAGTATCTGATACTGTTACACTAAGGTCTGCCATGTGGCAAATATATCACTTTTTCTTACGCCGCTTCCCGTGCATACTGAGGGCTATGGCGACAGCTTGATCATGTGGCTTCCCTTCTTTTCTGAGCAACCTGATCTTGTCTGATATACGCTTATCTTTGACAGCTTTCATGAGAGCATACTTGGCCCCTATTCAACATCTAAAAGCTCTCTCCGCTCTCAGAGGGGCTCGGGCCGTAAGCCCCCTCTTACGTGAGCAGTTTCACTTGGGCAAAGTTACAACATTTTTCTTACAATGTCAAGTGCTAAAGCTTAGCTTTAAGTATCTGCGTGTAACTCTTTGAGGGACAGTGTGATATACCTCTCCTAGAAATTTGGTGAGTAATACAGAGGGGTGGGATTATTACATAACAGCACGACAGCGCACGCACACCCAAACGCATATACGCAACCCCGTCCCCCCGCAGCTGCGCACGTTTGCGCGTAGCATTCTAGCTTTTTGTAACTACGCAAGTCGCTGGTATCCAGACAGTTAGAGCGTGACAGTTGAAGTATCGGTACAGCTATGCGTGCGTAACTACCTGAGTTCCAAAGCGTAACAATCCCCTCCCCCACATACACACACATACAGGCATACTCGCAACCGCCCACACACATACACGTCACACTCACGCATACGCATACACACGCTCACATACCTGCACGCCTACAGGCACACGCACTCACATACGCATGCACACCTGCACACACTCCCATGCATACGGGCATGCACCTACGTGCGAACACGCACACATACCTGCACACGTTAGCCCTCCCTGAATCTGTGCTTTTACCGTTCGTCGATGAATCACTACCACTGGTCGGAAATTCTATACTTTCTGCCGAATTCTCTTGTGAGTTCGGAAGGTTTGTTGTAGAATGAGATCAGCAATGCAGCAAAGCACTGCCAATCAAAACTCACTCATCATGCTCAACCGCATAGACACCCTCAAGCAGGCGAAAGCCGCCATCAATTCCTTCGCCTTCACTCCCACACAAGAGCGCAAGGACGCTGCTTTAGCAGCCATCAAAAACCTGCAAGCTATCGTAGATAGCGTTCACATCACCGAGGCTGCACCAGCCAAGCCCAAGCGCAAGGCGAAGCGCAAGCCCGCAGCCAAGCGCAAGGCCGCACCCAAGCGTGCGAAGGCCAAGCGTTCCACCAAGAACGACAAGTTGGAGGCCCAAGCGCAAGCACACTCCCGTGGGATCGCAAGCACCTACGTACAGCCAGAGGCTGTTGCTGAACCCAAAACCGTCCGCAAAGGCGAAGGTGACGCACCTGACATCCTCGCTATGTGTGGAGGTGATCCCGTAGCCGCAGCCCGCCACGCCAAGCACATGGCACTCACACAAATCTTCTCTGAAGATTGCATCGGCATGGATGACGTACTCTAAACCCTCACATCATGGAGCAAAAAACCAAGATCCTAAAAGCTATGCTTTTCAGTATAGAGAACTCTGGTGGCTTCACGCTTGACAAGCAAGCAAGCGCACCAAGCGAAGGCTACGCAGTAGCAACCAAAACCTTCATCAATCAAAGCTTTGATGCTACAGAGCCAAACGACCTTGCAAGCGCAATTCACACCTTCTTCGAAGGTGACCACGAACTTATCGGTGGATGGTTGGACGGTGAAACCCTTTGGGTTGAAGCCAGCAAGGTGTTTGACACCCCCGAGCAAGCCCACGAATACTGCGAAGCAGAGAACGAAATTGCATACTATGACCTTGCAAAAGGTCAGGAAGTACGAATCTAAACCCTCACATCATGCTGAAACCAGCAAGCGCAGCGAAGCTGCAAGCCCTCAAAGATTTGATTTTCACCTTCGGTGACAACATCACCTGCACGTCAGAGTTCGAAGAACTCACCGCAGATGAGCAGATGCTCGTAGAGCAGTTACTCGAAGAGTAACACACAGACATACACTCGGGGCGCTCGGTAAGTCCGGCATAAAACCCAGCCGACCAAAGCCTGTGCGAGTCAGAGAAAGGAGGCGGTACGTGGCCCCTTGTGTATGCCTATCAGCCGTGATGGTCCACGTTCGGGTTCGAATCCCGGAACGGCTCTAACATCAAAACTCACACTATGTGCAATCAAGTACACTTCTACAACCCGAAGGGTGAGCTCATGTCCACGCAGGACTTTGCTTTTAGCAAGGATGCTACGAAATTCGTGGCACGTAAACTCAGCCTCGGGGTGCGTACAACCGAGTACGTCCGTGGCCGTCTAGCAGACATGAAGCTGGGCGACTTCATCAACGTGGGCTTCACAGGCCTGCAAGTTCACCGCACGGTTGAATTGGCCTACGGCCAGCAAGTTTACCGAGTAGTCTTTGACGATTCATGGAACTAAATCATTGAAAATGAACAAGTTAGAACAATTCGAGCAGATGCTCAAAGCGCACGACTGGACGCACTCCATGTCAGACGATCACAGCCGCTACAAGGCGGGAGTTGATTCAGCTAAAAAGCTAAAAGCTTTTGCAATCGACATCGACTGCGAAGATGCCCGTGCCATGTGGGAGGAGCATGCTTATGAACCATCGTTCACGAAAGGTCGAGTCCCAAAAGCCTACCCCGAAGGGAAATAGTGAATTTGGAAAATTGAAAACTTATCCCTATCTTTGGGGCTCATCAAAACTCACATCGTGGAATCAATCATCTCTCAAGCAGCGCTCAAGGCTGCACGCCGAAACCTCCGCATCTGGTACAGCCGTGCCACTCGTGAAGAGATCATGGCTGGCACCGTTTGGTACAGCGAAGCACAACAGTTTGCCCGCCTCATGGCTCAGACCTACACCGTCACAGGTGAGGTAGCCGCTGGTGTCATCTCCGCACTCTCACCCAACAACAAGTGGGAGCGTAACAAGTACGACACCATCCAAGTCTTCGAGGCTATCAAGCACGGCAAGACTCCTGACGAAGTCAAGGTTTGCACCTACAACAACAACAAGTTGAAAGCTTTTGCTATCGCAAGCGGTGACGCTGAGATCTTGACCAAGTCACCCAAGACATACGCCTTTGCTCGCAATGTTGGTGAACTTGACCCCAACTTCGTGACCATTGACAAGTGGCACCTACGGGCCTGTCAGACTTCGTCTCTCAAGTCCAAGCAGTGCCGGGAGTCTGTCACCCCACACCAGTACAAGGTGCTGTCAGAAGCCACCGTCAAGGTAGCCGCCGAGTTCGGTGTCCCTGCCTACGTATTTCAAGCAATCATTTGGGTTACTATTCGTAACCGTTGGAACTAAAACCCTGAAAACATGGAAGTAATTTTCACGACCTACTGGAACGACACAGACCGCCAAAACGCCCACGCTGAAGGTTGGGACTTGTTCTACTCATCAGGAAGCGCAGACGGCCCATACCAAGTACAACGACTTGACGAAGAAGCCCTGCTTAACGACGATACTTGTGCGTGGAAACTGGTCAAGAACGGAAACAAGCCACACCACGCAAAAGCATTGGCTATCCTAAAGCAGAGCAACCCGCAAGAGTACAATCGAATTTTGAACGCCTAACACGACCCAAAAACCACTTGAATGTGTCAATATTTTACCTGTATTATCTTGACACCATCTAAACATCACATCATGAAAGAAGAAAAGAAAATCACAAAGCGAGTTACCCGAGAAGTGTACGATCCATACTCGGAAGAGAACCGCACCATGCACTACGAAGTAAGCTTCATCCCGAGCAAATCCTACGGATTCTTTGAGTACTACGACGATCTCTCAGGAGGCGAGTACATCCACGCAGAAGGTGGGTTGTGGTTCGAGGATCGAAAGTGTGTAGACTACGATGGTGTCTACCAATTGGACGACATAGTTATTGAATTGTGCCAAGATATGGGCCTAGACATGAGCGAGATAGAATGAACACGAAATTTTCAGAAACCGAGGAGTTTGTACAGAGTACATACTACCTATCAGCCGGAGACGGTAACGCCTTTATGCAGCTGCTGTATGAGGTGTCAAGCGGGGAAGACGTACCCTTCCAAGCAAGAAACGAATTTGTAAAACAATCGATGGATCTTCGATCCGCTCACCTGAATTGAACCAAATGAGCAAAGTAAAAATGCAAACAAGGTTTGGCACTGTCTACATTGACGGTTCCTTCCGTTCTCGGAACGGTAAAGTACACACCAAGACCGATATGAAAACCATCATCGGTCACTACAAAGGTGTGAACCGCATCCACAAACCCATGTCACTCCTGTTCTACACAGATGTGATGAACGGCAAGAGTGCCGGATGGAAGTACGCTGAATACCCTGACCTCTTTTAATTCATTGAAAATGAATAGCTACAAGACACGAGAGCAGATGATGCGATGGCTGCTTGAAGACCTCAAGTTCCTTCATGCTCGACCACACGAAGACTTCGAAGGCTACGAGCTGAATTCCACAGAAGGGATTTGGGTTGCCGCTGAGTATGACGATCCGCAGTACCACATGGACGG
>Ga0181413_1000073_pt1 | contig 24960 bp, 32 predicted proteins | sample 36SPOviralmetaG_FD_130111 | JGI IMG/M metagenome (GOLD analysis project Ga0181413, IMG submission 130111) | Marine viral communities from the oligotrophic San Pedro Time Series (SPOT) site, San Pedro Channel, CA, USA - 36 SPOT_SRF_2012-09-28 | ecosystem: Environmental > Aquatic > Marine > Strait... | reverse complement strand
GTCAATGCGTACCAGGCTGAGGCAAGAGTTTGGCGGTTTAGGTGATGTTTTTGCTGATTTGATAGGCGCAACTTCAGCTCAAACGAATGTACAGCAAAATTACGAAAATGCTTTGCAAGTGTTGCGAAGATTTACGCGCGGCGAGTTTGATGATGAAATTGATATCTATCAAGCAAGGATCGATGCTGGTGACAAAATGGGCAGCCCAGAATTAACTAAGCTGCACAAGGATGAGAACAACCCATTTAGACTGATTACAAAGGCATCAGGCGCATTGTTCAACACAAATAGCCCAGCCGCGACAGAAGCGTTGCTGGATATGTTTAGGCAAATCAAAGCCAATAAAGCGCCTAAAACGATTAATTTTACTGGTAATTTGATTGGGTTTGGCACAGACGCGACTATCGATGTTTGGGCTGCCAGGTTCCTGAGAGATGCAGCCGGTTTGCCAAGAATACCGCCGCCGGCTGAAAAAGCTGTCTCTGGAAAACATCTCACAGCGTCTACTTTTGAAGATCCTCAAATTGGTGCTGAATTTGGCTTCGGGCAAAATGTGTTTGCAAAAGCAGCCACTGAGCTTAACGCAAGCGGAGTAATCAAACAAATAAATCCAGATCTAGGCGATGTTGGCCCAGATGATTTGCAAGCAATTGTATGGTTTTTGGAAAAAGAAAAGTGGACTAAAAACGGTTGGACGACAAAAGCTGGCGAGGGCGGTTCGCTTGATTATGAATCTGTCTATGGCGGCTCCCCTGACAGAGACAGAGTTGCAGAACTACGCTCACTGATAAACAAAAAATTTACACCGCCGGCAAAACGAAAAAAAGATACTGATAAAGAATACGCAAAGCGTGTAGCAGAGGCAGAGAACGCCGACACTCAAGCTAAGGATGCAGCTAGAACAGAGCTATCGACCTTAGAAGGTGAGCCCCAGAGGTTTGTCGCCGGAATAGCAAGAGAGCGGCCGGATGCTGTGCCAACGAACATAGAACAAAACGAACTTGCCCAAGAGGTGTTGCAGCCTGTTTTAGCGGATGAAAAGGTTATTGGAGCGCAAGCGAATAACACTTACGGTGAGTTTATGGGGGATCTAGAAAGATCTCTAAATTATGAGGTGGTCACGCAAGTAGATTTTGACCCCACTGAAATGACTAGATCACTGATAGAAGCCGGCAAAAAATATGAACAAGACGCTGTTTTTGTATCCAAGGTCGTGCCGCCAGGCACAGCTAACGCCAGACCTGGTGGCGAGGTTTACTTCAAAAACAGGCGGGGTGTGGATTTTGCCCAGCAAGTAACGCAAATTTTGAAAAAATATAAGATTGGTGGCGAGTCAATTGATGGCTTTACCTACATCACAGATGCGCGGCAGTCAGATAGAGTTGATGTCCAGGCTGGCGGTGATGAACAAACTGCTGGCTTAGTTGGAGTTAGATTCCAATATATTCCTGAGTTTGCCGGCACAACCAATGATCCTAAGCTGGCAGCTGTCATGGAAGAGGCCCAAAAGGTTTATGCTCAAGCAATGGAAGAAATTCTCAGCATTGATGGCATTACTTATGCGGATGTTGTTTTCTATGATACGAAAGTGTATGCTAATCCAAACGTAGATTACGTTGTAGGAGCAACCAGCTATGAAGACTTTGGAACAGTTGCGGGACGAAATGGTGGCGCAGTACGGCAAAGACAGCCGGATGGCGGCCCAGCTGAGCCGGCAGATAGCGGCGGCTAAATCAGGGCAAACAAGCAAAGATTTGTATGTCACGGGGTCTTACAAGAAAAAGCCTGACGAGGCACCGGCGCAATAAGAGTTTCTCAAACGAATCAAATCGTGTAGTATTTTAATAACATGGGCGCTCAAGCGCCCTTTTTTTACGGCAAATTTATGGCACTTACAGATCCTAAGACACCTGAGGGCATGGCCTTGCAGGGCGATTTACTGCGCCCGTTAGAGGGCAATGAAATGCAGCCCGTCCAGACTGCTGGGCTATTTGACGCGCTAGGAAAGGCAGTAGGTGGCCCGGTCCTCAACAAAGCTCAACAGCGCCTGCGCGAGCTGCAGACACAGCCACAGCCTGCAGCCCCTGAGATTGCTCCAGATGCAGTGCCGGTTGATCCCGTTTATGAGGCACAGCTAAAAGCAATGACCGCGCCGTATGAGCGAGGCCCGTCACCACAATTCAGCAAATCTGATGAAGAGCTAATTGGAGATTTTACCAGCGATCAGCCGGTCCAGGTTGGTGAGGATGGTTTGCTTACTGACTTTCGTGCGGTAGGGGCTGCAGGGGATGAAAAGATCCCAAACGAGGGCCGTGTACTGCAGTCCATAGAGGCTATCAGCAAAACCTACAGCAACGAAATTACTGACGCCACGCGCGGAGAAATGACACAAACGGCTACCCGTGATCTTGCAAATCTTTTAGGCACGAGCCCAAAAAATCTAGCTCGTAATATTTTAGCCAGGGAAAAGGGCGGCGTCATCACGTCAGAGCTGGGCCTGGCAGAAACCATGCTGGCAGCTAGGGATTTGCTTGTAAGGGAAATTAAGAACCTGGATGAGCTGGCGCTTAAAGCAGAGACAGGAACAGATGAGGATGCCCTGATGTTTCGCGCGCAGCTGGAGTTAGTAGGCCAGCTGCAAACACAGATAAAAGGCTCACAAACAGAAATTGCAAGAGCTTTAGCGCAGTTTAGGATTCCCGCACAATCAGGCCAAGAGCCAGTGATGCGCGCCGCAATGATGACATCAGTGCTAGATGAGTATGGTGGTTCTGGCGACATACGCAATATTGCCAAAATGTACAATCAGGCCGGCTCAACGCACGGCAGGGCTGGCTTTGCTAGGAAGGTAAGCAAGCTCAAAATTAAAGAGGGCTTTGATGCTGTCTATGAGGCATGGATCAATATCCTTCTAAGTAACCCGGTCACGCATGTAAAAAACATAGCTGGCGCGTTTTTGACCACTGGCGCTCATGTGCCGGAAATGTATGGTGCTGCTATGGTTGGTGGCATGAGGCGCGCTATGGGCGGCCAGGGCGGCGCTACAGCGTCAGATGCCCACGCATCTATGTTTGCCTCTATGATGGCGCTGAGAGAGGCCTGGGGAGCTGCAAGTCGGGGTTTTATGACCGGCGAGAGAGTTATTCCTGGGACCAAGATAGAGGGCGGCTTAGGGCGGCGCCCAGGCAATGCATTTTCTGGTGAGGCGTTTGGCGCTCAGGGTGCATTAGGCACCGCCATAGATGGGCTAGGCCACCTCGCAACCCTTGGACGAGTGCCAACCCGTGCGCTGGAGTTTGAGGATGCTTTTTTCAAAGTGGTTGCACAACGCATGTCCCTTTATGAGCAAGGTATGCGGTCAGGCCGGCAGAAGGGTTTTACCGGCGATGATCTGGCTGAGCATATCGCTCAGTATGTTTACAACCCACCGCCTAACGCTTCAAAGCAGGCAGACGCCCACGCTAAATATGTGACGTTACAAAGTGAGCTGGACGAGGTTGGCAAAAACATTGGTGGCCTGCGGAAAATACCTGGCATGAGGTATTTCCTGCCATTCTTCAAAACGCCTTATAATGCTTTTAAATACGCCATGTTAGACCGCACACCAGTAGGCATAGCCTATGGCGAAAGCAGCAGGGCCATAAAAAGAGCAAACGCGCCAGGCGCGTCTATGGCTGACAAAGCTGCTGGAGATTTAGCAATCGCCAGGATTTCTATGGGCTCGATGACCGGGGCAATGATATTTGGCTTTGCTGCAAACGGAGAGATAACCGGCAAGGGTCCAGCTGATAGAGGTCTGCGCGCATCGATGATGCGTAGTGGGTGGAAGCCATACTCTGTCAAGATCGGCAACACATATTACAACTATCAAACAGCAGAACCTTTTTCGACAATCATTGGTATGGCCGCTGATGCAGCTGAGGCAATGTATTATGGGGGCATGACTGCTGACGAAAGCGAGGATGTTTATGCGGCTGTCGCAGCTGTCATTGGCAATCAGCTGACCAACAAGACATTTATGCAGGGCTTTAGCAACTTAATCAAAACACTCAATGACCCGGTTCGTTATGGTGAATCAACGGCAGATAATTTTATAAGATCTTTAACACCTCGGATAGCGGCCAGTGCTGAGCGTATATTAGATCCAACTGTGAGAGCAACGCAGGACAAGATAGATTTGTTTAGAGCTCAGATCCCTGGTCTGAGTTCTTCTTTGCCAGCCCGGCGTAACTTTTGGGGGCAAACAATCTACACTAGCGAAGCAGCTGGCCCCGATATTATCAGCCCAATTTACAAAGGCCAGTTCGGGCCAAACCAGCTGGACCCAGACCCTGCTCGCGCCAAACAGGCCTTTGAGCTCGACCAGGAGTTTGATGCAATCAAATGGGGGCCGACAGATCACCCAAGCAATTTTGATGACATGATTGAGTTCGGGCCAATGATGAAAGCCCGGTTTCACGACTATGCCGGCATGAGAGCCCTGCAAACAATTACCCAGACTGTGGGGATGCCGGAATATCAAAAGTTCCGCGATGCCTTTGTAAACAACGGAGACAAGCTGGCCCGTGATCAGGCCATCTTGATGCTGCGCGGCGCCACGCAATCAGCCAGGCAAATGGCGAAGGGCGACATGATGTCCGACAAAGAATTTGGCCCTGAGCTGCTTGAGCTTATGGGGAGAGCAAACGACAAAAGATCCAAGCAGGCAGATAACATTATGGAAGTATTGAAATGACAGTATCAAGCACCGCAAATAAGGTTAGCTATTCCGGCAACGGGTCTTTGGACACCTTTGCCTATACCTTCAAGATATTTGCCGACAGTGATCTAAAGGTCTTTATCAGGACTAGCGCCGGCACAGAAACGCTAAAAACGATAAGCACCCACTACACGGTCACTAATGCCGGGGTGGCTACTGGCGGCAATGTCGTTTTCACCTCAGGCAATATACCGGCCAGTGGCGAGACTGTTGTTATCCAGCGTGAGCTGACGCTGACACAAGGCACCGACTACGTTGAGAATGACCCGTTCCCGGCGCAGAGCCATGAGGATGCGCTTGACCGGCTAACCTTTGTCACCCAGCAGATGCAGGAAGAGCTGGACAGATCTATCAAAGCATCTGTGACAAACACCATTACCAATTCCGAATTTACAGTGTCAGCCACAGACCGGGCTAACAAGGTCTTTGCGTTTGATGCATCTGGGAATCTATCTGTCACCCAGGAGCTCGGCACCAACAGAGGTGATTGGGCAGCATCGACAAGCTATGCTGTGCGCGACCTGGTCAAAGACACTAGCACCAATAACATTTTTATCGTCAACGAGGCACACACAAGCTCTGGCTCACAGCCCCTGACAACTAACGCCAACAGCGCTAAATACGACCTGATTGTTGATGCTGCGTCTGCGACCACAAGCGCGTCAGCTGCGGCGTCAAGCGCTACTGCAGCCGGCAACGCCCAGACAGCCTCTGAGGCTGCCCGTGATCTAGCGCTTAGTTACCGCAACACAGCCGAAACTCACAAGAATGACGCCGAAACGGCAAAGACCGCCGCTGAAACTGCGCTCACAACTTTCCAAGGTCAATATCATGGCGCCGCCAGCTCTGACCCGACCAGCAACCTTGATGCCGGCGATTTGTATTTCAACACAAGTACTGGCGTCAAAGTTTACACAGGCTCCGCATGGGTAGATGTCAAACCATCAAGCAGCGATCAGACAAATATTAACACGGTAGCTGGCGCCAATTCCAACATCTCTGCTTTAGCGGCATCAGCTGTTATAGATGACATGGCGCTGCTTGCAAATTCCGATGTCATTGCCGACATGGCATTGCTCGCCACCACTGATGTCATAAGTGACATGAACACCTTGGCAACATCCGATATCGTTAGCGACCTAAACACCTTAGCCACGATTGACATTGTTAGCGATCTAAACACATTAGCTACCAGTGATATTGTTTCTGATCTGAACACTTTGGCTACAAGCGATATCGTAAGTGACATCAACACGCTTGCCACATCAGACATTGTTACAGACTTGAATCTGCTTGCTACCTCTGACTTTGTGTCTGACCTTAATACAATCGCAACCACCAATAATGTTAACAATCTTGCTACCGTTGCTGGGGCTGTTAGCAACGTAAACACGGTGGCTGGCATATCCAGTGATGTAACGGCTGTAGCTGGAATTAGCAGCGATGTAGCTGCTGTCGAAAATATTGCAGCCAATGTAACCACTGTCGCTGGGATTGCGTCTAACGTAACAACTGTTGCCGGAGCATCATCTAACGTAAGCACCGTTGCAGGGGCTATTACCAATGTAAATAATGTTGGTGGATCAATAGCCAATGTAAACACAGTTGCTTCTAACATTAGTGGCGTAAACAGCTTTGCAGAGCGTTACCGTGTAGGCTCAAGCGATCCTAGCAGCAGCCTTGATGCAGGTGATCTTGCATACAATACATCAGACAATGCTTTGAAGTATTACACAGGCAGTGCTTGGGCATCTATTACTGCTGGCATAGGTAACGTAGTTGAGGACACCAGCCCCCAGCTCGGCGCTGACTTGCAAAGCAACGGACACGATATCAACTTTGGCGACAACGATGAAGCCATCTTTGGTGCTGGCACTGATTTACGGATTTATCATAACGCTTCAAACGGCAATAGCCACATTACAGAAAGCGGCAGCGGAAGTTTAGTGATTAACGGAGATAATCTATATCTTCAAAACACTGCGGGAACGGAAAACTATATAGCTGCTATTTCCAATGATGCAGTCACGCTTTATCACGACAACTCAGCCAAAATATACACGCAGTCTCACGGCGCAAGAATAGATGGCGGTTTGAGGTTTGCGTCAAGTGGCGCAGCAAGCGATACGTCAAATCCATACATTTTCCGTGCATCTGGTGTAGACAGTATGGTTTTTGCCACCAGCTCAACTGAGAAAATGAGATTGAGCCAAGCGGGTCGCTTAGGGATTTCAACTAGCAATCCTCTGTCAGCCCTTCACGTTGCTGGTGCTGTAGACGTAAGCCCTGCTGCCTCTGGTTTTCATGCCGGAATGTCAGGAAACTATGCTGCTATTGAAATGGCTGGCAGTGATGGTGGCTTCATAGATTTCCAAGATGCGACAGATGGCAATGACCACGCTGGCAGGATTATCTACGCACACTCAGACGACACTATGAAATTCTCTACCGCTGGAGCGCAACGCTTAACAATCACTGGCGGCGGCTCAGTCGGCATAAACACTTCGTCACCTGCAAAGCCCCTGACTGTGGTCGGTGGTGATTTCAGCACTGTTTTGCTAGATAACTCCAACGCGGCACACGGCACTCAGATTTTATTTCAAGCAAATGGCGCAACCAACTCGGGCGCAGACATTCAAATGTCAGATGCTGGCGGTATGAAGATTAGAACTTTAGCCGTTGAGCCATTGAGTTTTCATACTTCTGCATCTGCTGGTTCGCCATCTGAACGTATGCGACTGGATGCGTCAGGCAATCTGCTGGTTGGAAAGACAGCGGAAGGCGTTGGCAATGTGGGCTTCCAAGCGCGGCCTGATGGCTTTTTGGCTGGGACAAGAAACGGTGGAACCGTCTCATATCTGAACCGTTTGTCCAGTGATGGTGAAATTCTACGCTTTCAAAAAGACAGCTCAACGGTTGGCTCAATCGGCACAATCGGTGGCGATATGGTTGCTGGAACTGGTGACACCGGACTGCGTTTTCACGATGGCGCAGACCAAGTTTATCCAAGCAACACCGATGGCTCGGGTAGAGATGGTGCAATAGACATCGGCAATAGTGGCGCACGTTTCAAAGACGGTTATTTTAACGGTTCTGTTTATGCAACTCGCCTTAAAGGCACTGCGGGTCATACGGGTGAAGTCCACTTTACAGGCTCACACGATGTTCGCTTTGTAACTAACGGCAATGAGCGGGGCAGGTTTGATAGTTCAGGCCGTTTTGCTGTCGGTAAAGTGCCAGACAGCAACTTCAACATTGGCTGTGAGTTAGACCCCTCTGGCTTTTTGATAGCAAGCCGCACGTCTAATACCCCCGCGTTCTTCAACCGCACAGACACGGGTGCTATCGTTTGGTTTGGTCGAAATAGTGCAAACAAAGGCGATATTTCAATTAACTCAACTGGTGTTACCTACAACACCACCTCAGACATTCGCCTCAAGCAAGACATCGAACCTCTAGCCGCAACCGACAAGCTGATGCAGATGAACCCTGTCAGCTACGCTTGGAAGGCTGACCCCGATGGCCCACGCAGCATGGGCTTCATTGCACAGGAAATGCAGAAAGTCATGCCAGAGGCAGTCAGCACTGGCGATGATGACGATGCGATGATGTCTATGGACTACGGACGCATCACACCGATATTGGTTTCGGCACTGCAAGACGCACACCGCAAAATCGAACAACTAGAACAGCGAATAGCTGATATGGAGGCTAAGTAATGGCTATTTCACTTGGGCCGTCTGGCCTCACTGGCAAGGTTTATCAGCTTTACACTGGTACATTTTCTCAGAGCATATCAGCCGACACATATACTGCAATTAACAACATATCCACGAGCATTACTCCAAGTACAACTTCATCCAAGATACTGTTGACTGGCTATTTGTTTCACGAACAAGGATATGATGCTTGGGATTCAACTTTGTTCTTTTTTAGGAACAGCACAAAGATAGGTCAAGCAAGCTCAGGCAATAGAAACTGCGGAATAGCAATACCAAACAATCCGTATTACTCAACCGACAGTAACTCAACACCTAACTACGCAATGTGGGCTTTTGTTGATACGCCAAGCACAACGTCTAGCGTGACTTACAAACTTGGTATGAGGACAAATTCAAACGTCACTGTTTACGTCAATAGGTGTGCTGGCGATGGCAACTCACAGGATATGGAACGTGGTTGTAGCTTTATCATGGCAGAGGAGATTGGCTAATGAGACACGCTGCAATCTATGCACTTCATGCAAATGTTGTTTCTATCAACGACAATGGAGATGGCTCTGAAACCGCTTACAATGTTGATGGCGCAGAAGTGACTATTGACGAAACTGCTGTAGCTGCAAAGGCCACTGAGCTTGCCGCTGCTGATGACTTGCGCCGACTAAGGGCAAAGCGTGATGCTCTTATTGCTGAGACTGATTATTGGGCTTTGTCTGACACGACAGATATGACATCCGACCAAACCGTTTATCGTCAGGCACTCAGAGACATCACCAACTCATATCAATCGCTGGACGATGTCGTCTGGCCTACCAAGCCGTAGGAGACACTAATGGCTAACACATACACTTGGGACTTCCCAGCACTAGACGTTTGTAACGAGGCCCAAAACGGACACTCTGATTGCATCACCGGCATCCACTACAGAATGACGGCTACGCATCCCAGCGCGACAGACGCAGATGGCAACGCAATCAGTGTCACGGCATACGGCACCGTTGCTGTTGAAACGCCAGACGAGGGTGATGCCGATTATATTGCTTTTGACAGTATTACGAAAGACTGGTGCAAGACAAAGACGCTTGAGGCTTTGGAAAAGACCGAAGCTGAAATGCAGACAATGCTTGACGAGCAGATGACTGCTCTGGCTAATCCTCCAATGCGCCAAGCTGTTCCGGCAGGCTGGTAATGGCAAAGCCTACAGCCGCATCTGTACAGGCCCAGATAGATACACATGAAGCGGTATGTGCTGAGCGATGGAGGGAAACTATCCTACGTATAAAGCGCATTGAACACATTATGATTGGCACTGCTGGCACAACAATTCTTCTGCTAATAGGCATACTTCTAGGCAAATAACCATGCTCACAGTTTTCGTTCTCAGTGTCTATTTGGGGCTGGGCGAAAACAAAAAGCTAATCCACGACAAAATGCTTTTTCGCAGTTTGGTTGACTGCCAATGGTATGCCGCGCGTGTCGTGAAAACTTACGGGAACTATGAGTTCTACCGCGCTGGTACTGACAAGATCACTGCCTATTGTTTGCCCGTTGAGATCCCCGAAAACTCTAATCAGAGGCTTTACTAATGGACCCGATAAGTTGCATGGCAACAGCCAGTGCCGCCTTTGGCGTTTTGAAAAAGGGCTTTGCCGTTGGGGCTTGCCCCCCTCTGGCTTAGCTGGAGGGGGGTAAGCCTCACACAAGGACGCGATATCGAATCAATGGCAAGTGACTTGTCGAGGTGGATGGGCGCGCTTAGCGACTTGGACATGCTTGAGAAAGAGGCCAAGAACCCTCCAATATTTAAAAAGCTCTTCAATGGAAAGTCTGTAGAGCAGGAAGCTATTGAGGCATTTGCAGCTAAGGAGAAAGCGCAACAACAGAGATATGAATTGCAACAATGGATCTCCATGACGCTTGGCCGCAAAAAGTGGGATGACCTTGTTCGTATGGAAGGGCAGATCCGAAAGCAGCGACAGGAAACTCTCTACAAGCAAAGAAAGCGCCGTCAAAAGTTTGTTGAGATTGTGGCTTGGATAATGATGGCAGTATTTGGCGCTGCATCCATCACCCTGTTTGTATTGTTCTTGAAAGGCCAAGCTGCAAAGGCGCAGCCAGAGCATGTGGTGTGCCGGCTGGTGGTCTGCGAGGTTTTCCAAGGGAAACGATGGTGCGTTTATAAAGGCGCATGGAACACACAAGAATCAATGAGCTTTGGAATGAGCGAGTGGTTTCCGCGTGAATACCTTTGTGACTTTGTGCCTGACGCGCCCAAGCCGCCGAGCATTAGGGACACCCTCAAGGCAATTCGGGAGAGTCAAAAATGACAGTAGAAGATATTGCAAGAAAAATGCTTGAGCTAAAGATACTGCCACGTTTTTGTATCTTGGTGATGACAGGCGTTTACATACGCTGCATTGAGTGGGCGTTATCTCAGCCTGATCTTACAACGCAACAGGCCAGTCTTATAAGCGTAGTCACAGGAGCAATGACAGGCTCTCTGGCGGTCTGGCTTAATTCAGAGAAACACTAATGCTGCAGCTATTGATAGGGCCAATCGCAGATCTGGCTGGCGGCTGGCTAAAGTCAAAGGCGGCAACAAAAGCGGCTGAGACTGAGGCCAAGGTGGCTATGAAAAAAGCTGAGGCCAGAGTTTACGAGACAGAAGCAACAAGCCAGACGCTTATGGAACAGCGGCTGACTGATCACATGGGCGACAGCATCAAAGATGAAATTTGGACAATTTGGTTTGTGCTTGTCCTGACTGGTTGCTTCCTGCCTTGGACTCAAGAGTATGTAAAAAACGGGTTTGTGTTTCTCGACCAACACACTCCTGATTGGTTTCACCACATGCTCTACATCGTGATCGGCAGCTCTTTTGGCTATCGGTTTGGCAAGCAGGGCTTGCAGCTAATAAACAGGAAAAAGGCATGAGGCTATCTACTAATTTTACCCTGGACGAGCTGTGCAAAAGCCAGACAGCGGAGAGAAAGGGCATACCAAATCTGCCCAACACAGATGAGATAGAAGCACTTGAGCTGCTGTGTGAGCACATATTACAGCCCATCAGAGATAAGTTCGGACCCTTCATGGTATCATCTGGGTTCCGAAGCCCGGAGCTGTGTGTTGCCATAGGCTCAAAAATCACGTCACAGCATTGCTGCACCGATGGCAAATGTGCGGCAGCTGATTTCGAGGTTGCTGGGATTGATAACCTTGTTCTGGCTGAGTGGATACGCGACCACCTAAATTTCGATCAATTAATTCTAGAGTGCTACACGGGCGGTAACACTGGCTGGGTTCACTGCAGCTGGGCGCCAGATCCACGCAAAGAGCTGCTCACATACGACAGAAAAAATGGATATAGGAAAGGTTTGATCAATGCCTGAGAGACTAGAGAAAAGCCTTATGGCCCAGGCCGCTAAGAAGGGGCTGAAGGGCAAGAAGCGCGATGCCTACGTATATGGCACCATGACAAAGGTTGCCGGCCCCAAGGGCTCTAAAAAGGCCGCTATGACCGGGTCCATTAGGCGTGGCTAAGACGCCTGCGTGGCAGCGTTCAGCTGGGCAAAGTGAATCAGGTGGCCTTAACGAGGCAGGCAGAAAATCAGCTCGCCGGCAGGGCATGAATTTGCAGGCTCCAGTTAGTGCGAAGCAGGCAAAGAAATCACCGAAATCAGCTGCCAGGCGTAAGAGTTTTTGCGCGCGTATGTCTGGGATGAAATCAAAGCTGACATCTGCAAAGACAGCGCGCGATCCAAACAGCCGTATCAACAAAGCTCTAAGAAAGTGGGATTGTTAGCCATGAAACCTGGTCTATATGCCAACATCAATCGGCGCCGCGCCGCCGGCACCAGTCGTTCTAAATCTAAAAGCACAATCAGCAAAGCTGCCTACGCAAACATGAAGGCAGGATTTCCAAAGAAAAAGAAGAAAAAAGCCTAGCTGGGTCACAAACTGTTTGTGACCAAGGTCACAGCTGGGTCTCGTGCCTGACGTAACTGTGCGTAATCAGACGTAACACAAATATTACGTATTGCTTTATGTGGCCTCATGTGGCACGTATGGCACTGTAATGTAACAGTGTTTTAACAGGTTCGAGTCCCGTCACTCCCGCCACGCAAGCCATTGTTTTCATTACGAAAGCAATGGTTTTTTTGCGTTTGGGTCACAAATGGGTCACAAGAAATATGAAGTGGGTGCGGGATTTTTCCCTTTCCCGGTCTTGACCTTTACGTAAAACGTCAATATATATGTTATGTAAGGTAAAGAAAGGGAGACAGACTGATGACCAAACAAACCAAAATTCGCCCAATCGTCCGCGCCGCGTTCAAGTGTGACGAGCTTGTCTATCAATTTACCCGCATCGATGTTGAGGACGGTATGCTCGTCAAGGGGGACATTGAAGAGGTCAACGCTAAGTACAACGATGAGTACATCATCGGTGAAGCTGAAAACCGCTTGGATATTAGTCAGTGCAATCTTGAGGAAGGTGGCTGGGAGGGGGAGATGCTGAAAACTTACCAGCGTGAAGCTCGTCAGATTCAATCTTTCCTCAAGCGTTTCAGCAAGGCGGTGGCCTAACGGCCCCGTTTTCAAGGGAGACAATCATGGAAATAGATGTAAGCCAATATCCTTCACGCGCTAAGGCAGGCAAAGCCTCTTGGTGCGTTGACACTCGCGCTTTGGTACACAAAGGCAAGCAGGAATTTTTCAAAACAAAGGCCGAGGCAAAGGTCTATGCTAAGCACGTTGCAGCCGAGATCAACCCGGCCAGCTCACAGGCCTGGGACTGGACGTTTAAGCAGCTGTGCGACAACTACGTTGCCCATGTCCAAAAAGAGTACGATGATGGCGAGATTAAGCGCTCTAACATGCTGGAGAAAAAACGCCACGCGAGATGCTTTGTTAAACTAACGCTAGATAACCACAAGCTCTCTAGCCAAAAGGTGCGTGACCTGACCGCCGGCCAGATCAAGCTGCAGCTGATGAACCAGCTGAAGAAAGACCGCACAATCAAGACAGTCAAAAACATTATGGGCAATGTGCGCCTGATGTTTGATCACGCGATTGATTCTGGCTGTCGTAACAGCAACCCGGCTCTCGGCGTCAAGGCCAAGGGTTCCAAGGGCGCCGGTAAAGGGTTGGCAGTCAAACCTAACCCAAGCATGATTGCAAATGTCATCTCGCACATGACGCCTGTGTGGCAGCTGCGCGCTGAGTTTGCAGCGACCACCGGCCTGCGCCAGGGCGAACAGCGCGCTCTTCTGTGGGCTGACTTGGTTGACCATGACTTTAAAAAGGTTGATGTCAATAAAGCTATCGAACACCGGGCTGGCGTTGGCAATACAAAGACGCCGGCGGGTAAGCGTAAGGTTCCGCTGTCGCCAGACGTAGCCAAGAAAATGAAAGAACTGTGGATGGCCGAGGGCCGGCCTACCAAAGGCCTGGTGTTTCCGTCACGCACGGGGCATGTGCTATCAGACAGTAGGTTCCTGCCGGCCATACACGCTGCCTGCGATGCAGCTGGTGTTGCGCGCATCAGGTGGCACGATTTGCGCCACTACTATGCCTCAAAGCTCTTGCAGGCCTTCCCCGGCGACTGGTGGACTGTCACCAACCTGATGGGCCATGAGAGCATCAAGACAACCACAGAGATCTATGGGCACTGGCTTGACGATGACGCACGTGACGCCGAGGTTGCTGATAAAATATCGAAGATCTTTTGATTGTTGAGCGGGGGAGCAAAAGTAGGCCATTTTATGTACTGGCCTTGCAAACTTGCTCCCCCTATGGCGCGCTGTCGCTGATACAGAAACTACACGCGCCAATCTAAAAATTTAATCGTCATCAAACATTCCCGGGCCAAACTCGGACTGCAGCGTGTCGCGTTTTATGTACCAGCTGCGCCCGATATGCACGACAGGCAAATCCATTGCCTTGACTAGGCGGCGCGTCTTTTGCTGAGCCGCCTTGTGGTCGTCACCCCACAGCACACGGCTGGCCTCAGCAACGGTATATAAAAATTTACCATCCATTATTACCGCCTGCCTCTTGCTGCTGTTCTTGCCGCTGTTCCTTGCGCTTATTGACGTAGACTTTGCCGGTCATAATCTTTGGCAGATTCTTGAGCTCTGTCTCACCAGGCATTTGTTTCTGGAACACAAAGCCAATCTCAACACCGGCATCTGCCATTTGTGCATGAAAGTCATCACAGATCTTTTGCTGCGATTCTGTCATGCGCTCATATCTGCCGGCATCGTCATCCCAATTTGTTTTAAATTGGATAAACATGGACGCCCGGTATTCTACCTTTTGACCAGCTGCATCCTCGGCGATCATGTTCTGCCGCAGCTTGATACTATTGTTTGAAAAATGAGCCATCATCTCTCTCCATTGTTTAGTTTGTCATATTTGGCTGAGTAGTAATCTTTGAGCTCAGCAGTCAGCTCGCGGCTAAATTCTTTTAGATCATCACGTTTTTTACGGGTACGATTTACCCATGCTGTGCAGGCGCCAATACTATCGGCCTCATCTATCAAGCCTTTTTGCTTTGTCACCCATTGCGCCCACATATCCTCATGATCAAACGGGATATCGTCAGATGCTGGTGGCGTTGCTGTTTCTTTTTTAGGTGCGCCCGATATATTGTTCGGCCTTGATTCTTCAAAGGCCGCAGCCTCAGCTTCTGAATAGACAAACCCGGCAACACCAATGAGCTTGAGGATCACGCGGTCTTTGGCGCGCTTCTCTGCCATTGCGTAAGGATAGCTTTGTTTATGGCTCCCACGATCGATGTTTATAGGCATGGCCTCACCGATAGACCACTCTGACTTGTCCTTTAGCCGTCCAGTAACAATCAAAACGCAGGAGCGCAACGCGGGGTCACTCTCAACGATATTCGGCGCATCAAAGGTAATCCCCTGATGGGCTGCTACTTGCTCTAACGCTTTATGCAAAGCCACCGGGGTGCCGTGGCAGTCCCAGGTGGCCTGTTCCTTTGTAAGCCCGATCTCTTTGAAAATATCAATCAGGGATTCTGGCAGCTTACTCATAGATGCCCTCCAGCAGCTCGCGTCCAGCTGGCGTGATCTCCCACACAACCTCCTGCCTGCCTCGCTCATTCTTTGCGCGCCTGCCGCTATCAATGACCAGGCTCATGCGCTGCAGCTCGGTAAGACGAGGCTTGACGCTATACAGCCAGGCGCCCATCTTGTCGGCAACCTGACTACCAGTTAGGCCGGGCTGGGCTGAGGCGAGGCTTTGCAGGGCTTGTAGCCTCAGTCCAGTTACTTTGGTTGCAATAAACTCAGCGGCCTGCCGCTCAGTGTCTTTGGCGTTTTTATGCACGTTGGGGCCAGGATCACCGGGCCAGTCTAAAAGATCAGCTTGCATCATTCTCACTTCCATAGTGTTGGATCAGGGAAAATTAGGACGAGCATGGCGCACACCATCCCCATCATAATTACGAAAAGTATTGTTGCGAAAATCTCGCGTATCCATTCCCACATTGTCATATCAACCCCCATGTCCTTTTGGCTTCATCCAGATATGCCGGCGATTCTTTCCAGCACAGCAGGGACCAGTCTGGTGAGACCATGCCCAACAGCTCGTCCTTATTGCTGGCTGCCCTGAGGATGTTTTCGGTTGTTTTGTGATAGTGCTGAATGTCTTGGACGACATCAGCGAGGAAATCGTCACGCAGCTCAGGCGCGTTATCAGGCGTGAACAGCACATAGTCCGTTGTGCTGGCATACAAGATAAAGGGTGGCTGGTGACCATTCAGAGCCCAGAACCCGGCAGCCTGGTAGACAGAGTTCATCTCCCACATGCCGGATAGTTTCTTAGGCGCTGAAACGCTACCCCACCCAGATTTAGTCTTGGCAGGCTTTGACCATTTCGTTTTGAGGTCTCCGCGCCGCACATAATCAGGGCGAGTGTTATGAGGTAATGCATTGCCGGGCAGCGTATCCATCAGGGCGATCTCGCCCAGGATGCGGTTCTCCCGTGCCATAGCTTCCCGCAGGCCGGCTATGGCATTGTCTATGACTAGCGGCAGCTCTTCTAGATATTTGCTTTTCTTGATCTCATCAGTGCCATTGTCCCAGCTGATAGGCCTATAGGCCTTCAGCTTGTCTATAGCTGCCTGCTTGGCCTCTTCTACTGAGGTGGTCTTGCCTTCCTTGTCAGGCACCAGGACCATGTCAGTGGCCAGCTGCGTTGCAACGCCGGCCATCATGTTTGCTGAGCCAGTATTGAAATGCAGCGTGTCGAGGATCTCACGCGCTCTAGCGCGATCAGCCGGGTCTGCCTGTGGTGATTTGAGGATTTGGAAAGCCCAGTCAACCAATACTCTGACGTGGGTTTTCTCGTAAATCGCTTTTGCGCGATCTTTTGATCTTGGGTTTGAGTGCCAGAAAAAGTGATGCCTGGCAGCCCAGTCGGGTGTTTCGTGTAACATGATAAGCCTCTCCGTTACTAGAGAAGCTATAACACTTTACTTAATACGTAAACCCTATTTCTTATTATGGTATAAAATCACTGCAAATATGATAAGGTTCTTGCTGATCAACCCACTCAACATGACGAACCTTGTTTCTCAAAACCATACATATGACGGGGCAGGCCCATTGCAGTTTGATATTGTCATGTGTGCCAAAGTAGTTTGATGTTATCTTGTAGGTTTTGGGGCCGCTCTGGTACAAAACACCATAAAGCAGCGCACCCTCGGTGCTCATGCAGTAGCAATAATTTCCGAATGAAAGTGGGTTCACCTCTTTTGCAACAGCGCCGGAAATATCAACCATTTCCAGCATACCGTGTTGCCAAGCAATATCTGAATTATCAGTGTCAGGAATATCCCAAAAAACAGCCATAGTGTTCGGGTCATAGTAGTCGTGCATGTAAATGGCTTTTTTCTTGTACTTTTTCATTCGTGGCGTTTTGAAATGATGACAGGCAACGAGTGGTGGCGTTTTTTTCTGATGCAGCCGCGCAAATTCTTCTGCTTTCCAGTCAACTTGATCGGATTGCATAACAACGCCCATAATGGGTATTGGTGGGAACTGAAAAAATATGTGTTCCGGCCTGCAATTTAGAATCTTTGCATATTCCTCTGCATCACCTAGCGAGATTCCGATTTCGCCGGAAATATGGCGCGACACAGTTGGCGGCTGGATGCCCTTCAGCTCGGCAACTTGACGTTTATTGAGCTTGGGACCGCGATCTCCTGATGTCTCAATCATCTTATTTAGATTATTTGGCGGCATGAATACTTCCTGTTTTGTCAGCATTATGTTGCTCCATTTGTCTGAAAACGTCAACAGAATGTACTAAGTAAATGGCTTGTCTTAATAAGTCAACTATATTACTGTCTGCAGAACATAGTCAGACGGAATATGTAAATGCTATTGAATGAGTACAGACTTAAAAAAGGCTGGCACTATACGGATTTAGCGCGGTTAGTTGGCGTGAAACACGCCACAATAGTCCGGCGTTGGTGCCTGCCGTTTGACGACAAGGACCGGCTGATCCCCAGGCAAGACAACATGGATAAGATCATTGTGCTGACCAATGGAGAGGTCATGCCAAATGATTTCTATATGCGCCGTGACTGAGGATGAGCTGCAAATCCAGGTAGCCAGCTGGTTGCCTCTCGCTTTGCCGCCGGGCTGTGTGTTTCATCACTCGCCTAACGAAGGCACCCGGCACGTTGCGTTCAAAACAAAGATCAAGCGTATGGGGACCAAGTTCGGCTGGCCTGACCTGGAAATCTTTGTCCCAGCTGATCAGTCCAAGACTGGCCTCAGCTCGGCGATATTTATTGAGCTAAAACGCATGAAGGGTGGCCGGCTCAACGACAATCAAAAGACCATGCGTGACGCTCTGCTCGATGCTGGGGCGCATTGGGGCATGGCCCGGTCTCTTGATGAGGTCCATGAAATCTTGGCGCCCCTGGTCAAGCTGAGGGCAGGGCCATGATGCGTATCTGCGATTTCAAAAACCATTACACGCGCTGCAAAAAAGGCTGGGTGTACATGCCTGATGGCATGAGCTGCGTCCAGTCTGAGCTGTGTCCAAAATGCGATGGAAAGGGAGAAATACCTATGAAGGATGAAGAGCAAGACGAGCTGCTGAAATCACGCAAGCCACCTGGCTACCAGTATTATCAGACATTCGCTGTGACGCTGCACGTCACGTACGCCAAGAGTTACACAATACGCGCAATGAACGATGAACACGCTATGGATATAGCCGCGCGCCGGGTTGCGAAGCGTCAAAAGCACACTGACAACAAGGGCTTGGGGTTTGTAAAGGCTGTTCCCCTGGACGCCAAGCGTTTGGGCAAAGACTAAATGACCAGGCAGAAAGATGATTGGTATCCAACCCCTCACACAGCAATCAAGAGCCTTCTGGATGTCGAGGTGTTTGACCCTGTTATCTGGGAGCCGGCAGCTGGTGACGGGGCTATATCCAAGGTGCTGGAGCTGGCCTGCTATCAGGTCATCAGCCAGGATCTGAACGATTATGGCTATTGCGCTTCCGGCCTGGACTTTCTGATGGCGACAGACCGTGAGGCTGACTGCCTGGTAACCAACCCGCCATACAAATTGGCTCAGCAGTTCATCGAACATGCCATAGGGCTTGGCGTCAAGAAACATGCCTGGCTGCTGCGCTTGAGCTTCCTGGAGGGGCGTGGGCGGTTCCTGGAGCTGTTTGATAATTACCCACCATCACGAATCCATGTGTTTTCCAGGCGCCTGACGATCTGGAAGGGCGGCGAGGAGCCTGCCGGCACCGGGACGACTGCCTATGCATGGTTCGTGTGGAACAGCAACTACAACGGCGTCCCGCAGCTGGGCTGGATATGAAGAAAAAAAGATCGATGCCAGCACCAAGACAAACAGAACCAGAGCCATGCGTTGTCTGCGGCGCGATGCATCAGCTGCACACGGGAACCTGGATCATCACAGCCAACAAGGATCTGCTTTGTGCAAATGATCGGTGTTGGCGCATTGCAGTAGAAAGGGAAAGAGATGGGAAAGCGACACAAGATGTCATGGACAGATGAGCGGCGACAAGCCCAGTCGGAGCGGCTCAAGAAGGCCTGGGCTGACAAAAAGGCCAGGAAAGATCTGCAGGCCTGGCACGATATTGGCGGCAAGACTGATCCCTGGTGGAAGCCTTTATTTGCGTTATTTCGTAAAGGGGGTTGACAGAAAATGGAAAGTAAAAATAAAATCGGCGTAGCCGCGCTAGATTCTAAGCTACCCAGAGCTCAGCAAACAAAGCTCAGCGACAACCCAATAATAAATAACTTACTGAAAAGCACTGCCAAGCAAACAAGCTATGCTTATAGCTCAGCTATAGCCAGAGCTAAGCTATCGCCGCTTGATGAGCTTCAACGCAGGGTTTTTAAGAGGCTGAGGCCCATGTATGGCTCTGATCGTTACATGGAATTGCAGAACCAGGTCAGCGCATTAGCGCCGCTGGAACGCCAAGACTGGCTCAACGACATGCAGGACAAGCTCAATGCAGTTAAGCAGGCTAACAATAGCTGAGCTTGACGAGCTCTTCATGGAAGCAGCTGAGACAGAGCGCAAGCTGCCAGCTGCAATGCGTAAACAGAAAATGTCCGGCTGGCCTGACTATCCCAGGGACTATGCAGCCTATGGCTATAATGCTTTTGAGGTGCCAATGCTCAAGGCAACACCTGATCAGGTTAGCCGTTACGATGCAGCATTGAGCCTGGTGCTCACTAAGCTAGATGAAGAGGACAGGCGCCTGGTATGGGCTGTGGCAGCCTCAGCTGCGTATCGGCAGCGAGGCCCACGCTGGACAAAGCTGGCGGTCATACTGGGCCTACATGACCCCAGGATCGTGAAGCAACGCTACAAAGATGCACTAATACGGTTATATTATATGCTTTAAACGTAAAGGTAGTTGACGCGAATGTACCGAATATTGTAGCTTTGCTAATAGCATCGACTATATGTCGCTGTTAGATGGACTGCGGTTCATTCGCTGCATGGTTGGACCCTCTGTTGTAATGGGACTGACGCATTGTTTTCTCCCTAACGGAACCTTACCGGCTGTCTGTTGTTTACCCGAGCAACAGGCAGCTGGCCTTTTATGGATGGCAATGGCTAAAAGACGCATCACCAAAGCTCAGATGACGATTATCTGTGAGCGTATTGCTGACGGAATCAGTCTGACCAGGATCTGCAACGAGGACAGCGAGCTGCCATCGTGGAGGACAGTGCTGCGCCATGTTCAAGAGGATGAGGCTGCTTACACAAGCTATAGGATAGCCAGGTCATTGCAATGTGAGGTCATGCGTGACCAGATCATTGACCTGGTAGAGGCACCGTTGCCAAGCGATCCTAAGCTGGCAATGGCTGAGGTACAGAGGCGTAGGCTAGAGGCAGATCACAAGGATAAGCACATAAGGCAGATGCAGCCACTGGGGCTACGAGACAAGGCTGAGGACAGCAAGCAGGCAAGCGGGACGATCACGCTGAGCTGGGGCAATGCTGACGTGCAGGCTAGTGGTTGAGTGGTGCAGTGCTGTCATCCAGTGGCAGGGCTCGCGCGCACGAGGCATATGTCAACCTGATTTTAGTTTACAAAGCTGATCTTGTGACCGAGCTGTGACCCAGAGCTCTGTGATGCTTGGCTAGCCTACGAGCGGGTGCGGGATACACACCTGTTTACAATGTCTCGATTTCCTGGCGACCACCCCCGGCCCCCCAAAAGACCGGGCGCTGTGTCTATAACGTATATAAACCCTGACAAGAGCCTGTCTCTAATGAACATTGAGATCCCCTATTCCCCAAGGCCGCTGCAGGCTCAGATCCACTCTGAGCTGTCCCAGAAGCGCTGGGGCGTAGTCGTGCTGCACCGCCGAGCTGGCAAGACAGTCATGGCGATTAATCACTTGCTAAGGGAAGCTGTGCTTAACCAGCATACCAACCCTCGCTGTGCTTACATAGCGCCCACCTATCGGCAGGCTAAGGCTGTTGCTTGGGATTACCTCAAGCAGTTTGCCGGCAAGATACCAATGGCAAGGTTCCATGAGACTGAGCTGAGGTGTGATCTGCCTAATGGTGCAAGGATACAGCTGTTGGGTGCTGAGAATCCTGACAGCCTGCGTGGAATATATTTGGATATGGCCGTTCTTGATGAGATGGCTGACATGCCGGAGAGCTTGTTCCCTGAGATCATTAGGCCGGCGCTGAGCGATCGTAAGGGCAAGGCGCTGTTCATTGGTACACCCAAGGGCCACAACGCTTTCTATGAGCTTTATACGGCTGCTGAGAGCCAGGACGATTGGTACACGGCAATCCACAAGGCCAGTGAGACCGGCATATTGGATGCAGAAGAGCTGGATGCTGCCAGGTCCATGATGTCAGCTGACCAGTACCAGCAGGAATTTGAGTGCTCTTGGGTGGCTAATGTGCCAGGTGCTGTTTTCGGCAAAGAGCTGCAGCAGATCCATGAAATGGGGCGCATCAGCAGTGTGCCATATGACCCGGCATACCGGGTTGATACCTGGTGGGATCTGGGCATAGGCGATAGCACGGCTATCTGGTTTACCCAAAGCGTTGGCCGGGCTGTGCATGTCATAGATTTTTACGAGAACAGGGGCGAGGGCTTGCCCCATTACGCTGCTGTTTTGCAGCAAAAAGAATATTTGTATGGGAGCCATAACGCGCCGCATGACATTGAGGTTCGTGAGCTGGGCTCAGGCAAGAGCCGGCGCGAGGTATCCTGGGATCTAGGGATTAATTTTAGGGTGGTTCCAAAGCTGCCTGTCGAGGATGGGCTCCATGCTGCACAGATGCTTATACCACGCTGCTGGTTTGATGCGGAGCTCACAAAACCGGGGCTCGAAGCCTTACGGCAGTATCACCGAGCCTACAATGAGAGACTTAGAAGTTTTCGTAACACCCCTGTTCACGATTGGTCGAGCCATGCTGCAGATGCTTTTCGTTATTTGGCGGTTGGTATCAAAGATGCCAGGGCAACCGATAGACCCCCGCAAGCATTTGCGGATTCGCACTATAACCCACTTGGATATGTAGGAGCTTAACCATGTCTGGATTGTTCGGGGGCGGCAAATCGCCAGCCCCGCCACCACCACCACCACCGCCGCCGGCAAAAGCCATACCGGCCTCAGCTGTTGCGGCTGACACGGATGCAAAAATGAAAGACCCGAAAAAGGTCAACAAGAAAAAGACCCAGGTGACTGGCCCTCAAGGCGTCCTTAATGAGGATAGCGTTGAGTATAAGTCGCTCCTGGGCGGCGCAAAGAAGATGAAGTGACAATGGGGGGTGGCGGTCCAACAGATGGGGGCGACAGCCCTTCACCAGATCCGGGCGACAATCAAGAACCGCCCGGAGTTCCAACAACACCGCCGCCATCACCACCGCCGGCCCCAGAGCCAGAGCCGAAACCTGAGCCTGAGCCTGACAGACCGTTTGATAATCCAGGGACAAGGCCGCCGGACCAGATAGGCCCACAGCCAGATCCTGATCCTATTGACATCGATTTCCCGGATACATTCCCGGATGACGATATTGATGACGATGATGATAATCCGGGCTTTACATTGCCGCCTGGCACAACACCAGATATGCCATATGACGGCTATGTGCCGGATGCAGAAGAGCCAGAGCGTCCAATACCAGAGCCGGTGCTGCCGGAAATGCCGGATGATTCTATAGCCGACACCACACCGCCGGGCGATTTTCCCTATGGCGGTTATCAGCCAGACATTGAAGAGCCAAAAAGGCCTGGTGCGCCTGGCTATGATCCTGATGATGAGCCGACAATACCGGCTGATCCTGGGCCAGATCCGACCTTACCAGATGTTTATAACCCGCCAGCTGATAACCCACCGGCAACAACACCACCAACATCAGGGTCACCAAAGCCAGAAGATACCAGCGGCGATGGCGATCCTGACGATGTTGTGAGGGGCGAGGAAGCTGGGCCACAGCGGCGCAAGCGTCCAGGCCGGGCCGGTGAGGGCAGATCTATCTTGGGATCACAGACCTATGCCGGCAAAGGCAAAAATGTGCAGAAAAAATCACTGACAGGACAGTAAATGGCAACAGTCGATGAACAAGCAGTAATCCTGCTAAAAAGGTTTTCCAGCCTGCAATCGCAAAGGCAGACCTGGGAGAGCCATTGGCAGGAGATTGCTGACTTTGTCGTGCCGCGTAAAGCTGACGTGACAAAGAAAAGATCACCGGGCGACAAGCGCACCGAGCTTGTGTTTGACAGCACAGCCATACATGCAGCTGAGCTGCTGAGCGCCAGTTTGCACGGCATGTTGACCAATATGTCCACAAAATGGTTTAGCCTGCGGTATCTGGACCCTGATCTAGAGGGCAATGATGAGGCCAAGGAATATCTGCTGTCTGTAGAAGAGACCATGTATACAGCCTTTGCCCGGTCTAATTTTGCCGAGCAGATCCATGAGCTCTATCACGATCTGATTACATTTGGCACAGGCGTGATTTTTGTCGAGGATGATGATGAGTTCGATGTCCGGTTCTCAACAAGACATATAGCAGAATGTTATATATCAGAAGATGAAACGGGCCGTGTAGATACGGTGTTTCGCAAGTTTCAGATGCCGGCCAGGGCTGTGGTTAATGAGTTCGGCATCGACAATTTATCGCAGAAAATACAAAAGACAGACACCGAGAATCCCTATGAGCTGGTGACCCTGATCCATGCGGTGTTCCCACGCCAGGATCGGGATATCACCAAGCTCACCAGCGAAAACAAGGCCTTTGCATCGATATATCTGGACCCGGAAGCCAAAACAGCATTGCGCGAAAAGGGCTTTGATAGTTTTCCGTATATGGCGCCAAGGTTCCTCAAGGCCAGTTTTGAGATTGGATATGGCAGATCACCAGCCATGACCGCCCTACCAGACATCAAAATGATCAACAAGATGTCTGAGGTAACCATCCGGGCAGCGCAAAAACAGGTCGATCCTCCCTTGCTCGTACCTGATGATGGGTTCATCCTTCCCATCCGCACTGTTCCGGGTGGACTAAATTTCTACCGCTCAGGCACCAGGGACCGCCTGGAGCCGCTCAATATAGGCGCAAACAACCCGCTGGGCCTGCAAATGGAAGAGCAGCGCCGCAAAGCCATACAATCAGCCTTCTTTGTTGATCAGCTCATCCTGAGCCAGGGGCCGCAGATGACGGCAACCGAGGTGGTGCAAAGGACAGAAGAGAAGATGCGCCTGCTTGGCCCTGTGCTTGGTAGGCTGCAGGCCGAGCTGCTGCAGCCATTAATCAACCGGGTGTTTTCTATATTGACCGAGCGCAAGGTTTTCCGGCCAGCACCTGAGTTTATGCGCGATACAACAATAGATATCGAATATGTGAGCCCACTAGCAAAAGCGCAGCGTCAGGGTGACATCCAGTCTGCCATGCGTTTGCTGGAGCTCATGCAGC
>Ga0181413_1000072_pt1 | contig 25041 bp, 23 predicted proteins | sample 36SPOviralmetaG_FD_130111 | JGI IMG/M metagenome (GOLD analysis project Ga0181413, IMG submission 130111) | Marine viral communities from the oligotrophic San Pedro Time Series (SPOT) site, San Pedro Channel, CA, USA - 36 SPOT_SRF_2012-09-28 | ecosystem: Environmental > Aquatic > Marine > Strait... | reverse complement strand
GTAGTAAATTGGTTTATATTAATATTCATATTTGTATTTGATCCATTAGCAATAGTATTATTAATTGCTGCAAATAAAGCGTTTGATATAAAGTCATTAACAACTAAGAAAAATATATATGGAGAAACTGTTAATAAAGACACATTTAGACCACCACATCCATCAGATGCAGCAGAAATAGATGACGAAAAAGATTTAATGTTTAAGGATGCTATAGCATCTCCTTTATCTGATACTGAAGATTTTCTTGAACAGGATACTGAAGCAAGAATGAATATAATTGGTCAAAATGGAAATGATGGATTACATTATGATGAAAATGATGAAGATGATATTCCCCCATTAAGACAAGGTCCTACGGGTCAAGTAATAACATAAAATAAAAATCAATGAAAAAAATAATTCAAAAAAGTAAAACAACAAAGAAATTACAATGTAGATGCGAAAATTGTACTAATATAGTAGAAGTTGCTTCAACATCATTATCTGTTATATGCTCATTGTGCACATTTAAAATGGCAGAAGGTATATTGGAATATTCCAAATAATTTATTATAATATAAATAAAAATATGTTAGAAGCAGAAAAAATCAAATCCAACTGGGACGAGTATAGAAATAGAGTTAATACTTTATTTCCAGAAAGAGCAGACAAATTAAATAAATTATATGATGAATATGAAGACAGAATTGTAATGATGCCTGCTTCGTCAGTAGCACATTATCATAATGCATTTGCAGGCGGATATATAGATCACGTTCTTAGAGTAATGGATTGTGTAGAAAAACTATATAACTCATGGGAAAGTATGGGATCGGATATGTCTGGTTATGAATATAATGAAATGATGTTTGCTGCTATGCATCATGATTTAGGGAAATGTGGATTTCCAGGAAGCGGAAGAGAAGTATACCAAGTTGAAACATCAGATTGGCATAGAAAAAATATGGGAAGGATGTATAAACATAATGAAAATATTCCTTTTAGTATGGTACCAGATCTTTCAATATATTTACTTCAAAAATATCAAATTCAAATGTCGTGGAATGAATTTCAAGCTATTAGAATACATGATGGAATATATGATGATGCTAATAAACCATATTTTATTGCAAGATCAGCACAAGCTAAATTAAAAACTAATTTGCCATTATTATTACATCACGCAGATCATATGGCTTCTCAAATAGAATATGAAAGATGGAGAAGTTTTAAAAATAATTCTCCAAAGCCTGTTTCACCAAAAGCAAAAGCTACTAAAAAAAGTGCTTTAAAGAATTTAGCAGAACAGAATCCTGAAATTGATTAATCTATTGTAGATATTTTTAGTGATTTTAAAGAAGATAAAAATTAATTATGAATTCATTGTTAATATTGTGTATTGTATTATTGTCAGGTACTGTAGCATATTTTATATATAGAGCATATGTTTTAGCTAGTGTATTTTCTGATTTAGAAGAGTATACAAAAGAATTAGAAGATATGACTCAATATATGTATACACAAATAAATGAATCATTTAAGTCAATGAAAGAAATAGATCGATTAGGAGCTTTTGAAAAAGACGATGAAGCTGGTACAACGTTTGCAATGTTAAAAGACGTTATTGATAATTTAGAAGAAGAATTTAATGGGAAGAAAAAAGAAAAAGTCAAATAGATATTGGACTAAAATTACAGAAGGATCTATATCAGCATATAATAGATCAGCTGAACATCGGGTATTAAAAGAAAAAATATATAGACGATTTATATTTCCTGCTTTTATGAAATTATCAGAAAATCTTATTAATAAGATGAAGTGTGAATATATTGATTCATCTTTCAAAGACTTACAAACTGATTTAGTTACATATTTAACTATTAGATTAGATAAGTTTAATCCAGATGCAGGAAGAGCATATTCATATTATACCCGGACATCATTTAATTACTTAATTGCTGAAAATCAAAAAGGATATGCAAAACTAAAAAAAGAATCAGAACCAATAAATATTGATGAACAACGAAATGTTATGACTGAAATGCATAACACCGAAATGGCAGAAACATTAAAATATTTTATGGATGCATATGTTGAGTATTGTTATAATAATATAAATTTTATATTTACAAGTCAGACTGATATACATGTTGCTGATTCTATATTACATATCTTTGAAGAACGTGAAAATATTGAGCAATTTAATAAAAAAGCTTTATATGTATTTATACGAGAGCGTACCGGATTAGAAACAAATAATATTACAAAGGTAATAAAAGTTTTAAAACAAATATATTCAACAAAGTTTTTAGAATATGAACAAACTGAGTTCGTGAATTTACCCTTCTAATATTTATATTAAAAGGAGTCCATATTATGGATGTTAATGATCATTTATTTAAAGATAAAAGTTTTTCTGATTTAATGTCAGATGTATATCACAATTCTAAAAAGAAAGATAGACAAATTAATCAACTAATATCTCAATTACAACCATTAATTCGTACAGCATCTGATGCTACTATTATAGTACCATTAATTAAAGAATATCTAGATGTTGCTGTTAAAAATGATGATCATTTAGTAAAGTTGACCGCAATTGTACAGCGATATATATCAACACAACAAACTATAACTGGAGAAAATTCTTTATTAAGTGAAGATGAAAAGACTCAATTATTAAAAATTGCTGAAGATGAGTTTGAAGAAGAATTAACAGATGAAATTGATAAAATTCAAAATGAAGATAAAGAATTACAAGAAAAAATTAACAATGTAAAAGAGTCATTGGAGAAAAACAATGATAGTTAATTTTTTATTAGCAGAAGTAATAGAAAATACAGTAACTGACACTTATAAGTATGATTCGGATGAAGTTAATAATGTATCTACTATATTAGTTCGAACATATGACGAAGATAAAGTTCAAGAATTAATTTGTAAGCCGGCAAATGCTAGAAATAATGAAATACCTTTAGTAGGAGAACATGTATTAATATTTCAAGGAACAAATGAATTCAGCACTGCAGATAAATTTCGAAGACAATGGTATTATTTTCCAGCATATAATGTACAATCGGATATAAATAATAATGCATTACCTGGTATTGCAGAAATTCAAACTTCAAATGTTAATGCAACTGGCACTCAAAATGATTTAGGAAAATCCTTTAAAGAAAAGTCAATATCTAAACTACAATATTTTGAAGGGGATTCGATTCTAGAAGGACGATTTGGTAATAGCATTAGATTAGGAAGTACTGTTAATAACGGACATTATACATTAAAACCTACCTGGTCTAGTACTATAGACGGAGATCCTATAATAATAATATCTAATAAACATTTAGATAAAGATAATAAAGAATTTACTATAGAATCATTTAAAAATGACTCATCTGCATTTTATTTAACATCTATGCAACAGTTAACTGATTTAAAATTACATCAATCACCTACTAAATCTGAAAATGTTTCTAAATTTAAAGGCTCACAATTAGTTGGAGATGCAAATAGAATAATTTTACGAGCTAAAACCGATTCTATTATCCTAGATAGTCCTAATAGAATAACATTAGGAGCTCCTGAAATACGTATTGGTAAAGAAAATGCTGAACATCCGTTGGTAAAAGGAGATATTTTACGAATGATACTAAATGATTTAGTTGCAGTACTTAATGCAGGGGTTATAGGCCCCGCAGGAATGGTTTCGGTTCCATTACAACAAGGTAAATTAATAAGCTTATTAAACAAAATTGGCAAGTTAAATAGTGTAAATCACTATTTTGATAAATAAGAAAGAAGAAAGTTATGGCAATTTCCGCCCCATTAGACAGAATACCAGCATTACCATCAATAGCCGTTGGTTTATTAATAGATCAAATAAATAAAGCAATAGGAAAAATACAAAAAGCTATAGAAGATACAATTTCTGCAGGAGCAAAACTTCCAGATAGTTGTGATTGTGATGATCCTAGGATACAGGATTTATTAGAGCGAATTAAACAGATACAAAAAATGGTTGCAGCAATATTAAAAATACTACCAATAATTGATAAAATTGTTAAATTATTAAAAACATTATTACGAATAGCAAATGCTATTAAAGTTTCTATATTTTTTACCCCTATAGTAGGACAAGCTGCTTTATTATCCGAATTAGTTGCAGTTCAAAATATGCTTCTAGCAAATGCAGGAACAGCTGTTAAACAATTATCAACTATTCCAACATCAGTAAATACATCATTACAGTCGACTTTAGCTAATTTAGCAAATGTTGCAATAAATTTAAGCTCTAGATGTGGAGATCAAGTAAATGGAGATAGCGACGGTAGTGGAGATTTAGTTACTAATCAAGATTTGCAAAACGCTATTAATGCCCATGACTTTTCTGATAGTGTTCCTGAAACTCCCCCAGCTGGAAAATGGGAGCTTATTGATGATGGCGGCGATGGAGATCCTATAGATCCTAAACCTGGAGTGCCTCCTTCTCCTAGAAGTCCATATACTGATGCAAATGGAAATAGATGGGCTTGGAACGGGGAAATTGATCCTAGTAGTGGGGTTGGTTGGGGTACACAAAAAAGTAGAACAGATGATGCTGAGTTTGGAAGTGAATTCTATACAGAAATAAATGTTGGTATGGATGATATGCTAAGTAGACTTGATTCAATTCAAGAAATAGTTGATTCGCAGCAAGATCTATTAACATCATTACAAGAAGCTCCCGCTCAATCATATAGTGGAAAAGGCGGTCCGAAAGCCGATTTAGGTAAGTCTGGAGATTATTATCTCGATACAACGACAAGCGTAATATATGGACCTAAAAATAATAATGGCTGGCCAACACCTGTAAAGTATTAAAGTTAATATTTATAAAAAAGAAGAATCATTATGGAACAAAAAAAATTTATACAAGTTTTAAGAAAAATAGTAAAAGAAGAAGTTAGATCTGTTATTAAAGAAGAGTTAACTGAAATTTTGCATGAAGGGTTACAATCAACCGTAAATGAATTAACAAATAAACAACCAATAACAAAAAAACCAAACAAAGTTAAAAAACATGGTATGTTTAAAGAAAATAAATTTGCAAATATTTTAAATGAAACTGAAGTAACTAGAGAACAATCATCTCCTTCAGATTATGCTAATTTAATGAATGAAGATATTGTCATGAATTCAAGCAATGCTAGAAATTTTGGAATGCAAAGAACATTGCAAAGTGGAAATACTCCGAGTATTCAAGATGTTGAAACTGGCCAAAATATAGTTGTAGAAGATAAAGCAGTAGCAAAAGCTATGACACGTGATTATAGTGCTTTAATGAAAGCAATAGATAAAAAGAAAAATAGATAATGGCATATAAAATTGTTGAAGTAGACACTAACGCAGAAAATACAAATGTTGCAATAGGAGTAAAGTTTCCGTTTAACGCCCCCGGGGTGTTTGCAAAATCATTTACTACTTTTGAGCAAGCTTCAACAAATATTAAAAGCTTATTATTAACAAGAAAAGGCGAACGATATGAACAACCTAACTTTGGAACTGAATTATTAAATTTAGTATTTGAACCAAATATTTCAGAGTTAAAAGATTTTGTATCTACTACTATTAATGATGCAGTTAATTTTTGGCTACCATATATTACAATTACAGAATTAAATATTGTTACCGGCGATGACGATCCAAATCTAGTACATAATCTTAAGATATCTATTAGTTTTACAGTAACTGGATCAAATTCTGAAGAAACAATTACAATATTTGCAGGCCAAGACGGAATACTTAGAATAGAATAGGATAAATTATGGAAGTATCAAAAGACGTATCATATTTAGGAAAAGACTTTGGTCAATTTCGTAAAAATTTAATAGATTTTACAAAACAATATTTTCCTAATGATTATACTGACTTTAATGAGTCATCACCTGGCATGATGTTTATGGAAATGTCAGCATATGTTGGAGATGTTTTAAGTTATTATGCAGATAATAATCTTAAAGAATCATTATTAGAACAAGCATCAGAAAGAAAAAATATATATGACTTAGCTAGGTCATTGGGATATAAAAGTAAAAATGCAATTCCAGCTTATACTGATATTGATATATTCCAATTAGTACCAGCAACAGGAAGTGGTAATCTTAATGCACCAGATTTTAATTATTGTTTATCAATTAAACCAGGCATGCAAGTAAAACAAAAAGACGGATCTGCAGAATTTAGAACATTAGATTCAGTAGATTTTTCTTTTAGTTCATCATTTAACCCAACCGAAGTAAGTGTATATGAAAGTGATGACACAACAAAACAACCAGTATATTATTTATTAAAGAAAAAAGCTCAAGTTGTATCTGGAGAAGTAAAAACTGCAACGTTTACATTTACTACTCCTAAGCAATATGATAAAATAGTATTAGATGATACAAATATTATAGATATTCTATCATGCGAAGAATCAGACGGAGATAATTGGTATCAAGTTGATTATTTAGCACAAGATACTATTTTTAATGAAGTTCCAAATTTATTAGAGAATGATCCAGATTTTGTTCAATATAGAAGTTCAAGTCCTAGTTTATTAAAACTTCGCAAAACGTCAAAACGATTTATTACAAGATTACGAAGTGATAAAAAAATAGAACTTCAATTTGGAGCAGGAATATCAGATAATAATGATGAAAAAATTATACCAAATCCAGATAATGTTGGAAATGGTCTTGCTGGATTTCGTAAACCAATTGATGTCGACATAGATCCTTCTAATTTTTTATATACTAGAGCTTATGGAGCGGCTCCTGCTAATACAACGTTAACTGTTACATATACAGTTGGAGGAGGAGTAAAAGATAACGTACAGGCTTCAGTTTTAACTAATGTTGAAAAAGTAGAATTTGATGATGATCCAAATGCTACAACTAGTACGGCTATGACAAACTTTGTTAAATCTAGTATAAGTACTACAAATGAAAACCCTGCTCGGGGAGGTAAATCTGCAGATACATTGCAAGACATAAAAAATAATGCATTATCTAATTTTGCAACTCAGAATCGATTAGTTACTAAAGATGATTATATTATTAGATGTTATTCAATGCCAGCAAAGTTTGGAAGTGTTTCAAAAGCATATATAGTTCCAGATGATCAATTATCACAAAATCAAATGGAAGAAACAAGAATTCCAAATCCATTGGCTATGAATTTATATACTTTAGGAGTTGATAATAATAATAATTTAACAACTCTTAACGATGCAATTAAAACTAATTTAAAAAATTATTTAGATTATTATAGAATATTAACAGATGCTGTTAATATATTAGATGCATTTATTGTTAATATTGGTATAGACTTTGAAATAACGGTTAATACAAATTATAATAGTAATGAAGTCTTATTACAATGTATTAATTTATTAAAACAATTCTTTTCAATTGATAAATGGCAAATTAATCAGCCAATTATTATGTCAGAAGTAATGAATGTGCTAGGAAATACGGCTGGAGTACAATCTGTTGTTGATTTAGACTTTAAAAATTTATATGATACAGCTAATAAGTATTCTGGAAATGTATATGATTTAGAAAGCGCTACAAAACAAGGAATTATTTATCCACCTTTAGACCCTGGTATATTTGAAATTAAATTCTTAAATAAAGATATTAAAGGAAGGGTAGTAAATTTTTAATTTAATATTTATTTAAAAAGACTATAATTATGTTTAAAATAATATATCCATCTAATGATGCTACCTTATATGAAGGCAAACCTACGTATAATACCGGCATCGATGAAATTTTAGAAGTAGGAAAACATTTAACAGTTGCAGTTACTTCTAGTCACTCATTATCACGAACTTTACTCAAATTTGATATGGCAGATGTTAATTCAGCGTTAACAAAATATACTAAAACGGTTAATGATTGTAAATTTATGTTGCAATTATATACAACTCATACTAAAAACTTACCTGCTAGTTTTACGATTGACGCAAACGTTGTAGGACAAGATTGGACTAATGGCACTGGATTTTTTAATTCTAGTACTGCAATTATAGATGGATGTTCATGGAATCAACCTGGTTCTGGATCAATTTCTTGGATATCTAGTAGTCAAAATATTAATATGCCTACTGGTAGTACATTATATGTGTCTGGATCTGGTAAAGGCGGAAGTTGGTTATATGAATCCGGTTCTGCTGCTTCAAGTGGTAGCGCTACATTATATTCACAATCATTTGACGATACTAATTTAAATGATACATCAGTTAGACCAACTGATATCAATATTGATGTTACTGACGCTATTAAATTATGGATATCTGGAAGTGGTGGGTATACAGTACCAAACTATGGATTTATTTTAAAATATTCAGATGCAGACGAATCTAATGCTGGTGTTGCTGGAGATATTAGATTTTTTAGTAGAGATACTCATACTATATATGTTCCTAGATTATTAATGTACTTTGATAAATCTAGTTTTGAAACAGGAAGTTTAGATCCAATTGATTCTAATTCATTTTCAGTCTATACGGAATTAAAAAAATCGTATAAAGATGAAGAGGTAACAAAAATTAGACTGTATGGTAGAGATAAGTATCCGCAGAAATCTCCCACTAATACATTTCCATTACAAACTATTAAGTATATTCCTAGTAGTTCATTATACTCGGTTATAGATGCCGCTACAGACGAAGTTATTATACCTTATGAGACAGAGTATACAAAAGTTAGTTGTGATAGTACTAGTAACTTTATTTATCTAGATATGACAGGATTAATGCCAGAAAGATATTATAGATTGGAATTTAAAATTGTTAATGGATTCCTAGATGAATATATTAATGACAAACTATTTTTTAAAGTTACTAGATAATTATTCATAATTTTTTAGTTTAATATTTATAGATATATGATTCAAACTAAGTTAATTAACATATTAAAACAATTACCTAGAACTTCTGCTAAAGAAACAGAGAAGATTGTCAATCGTAAAGCTAAGTCAGTAGAAAAAATAGTAGATGAATTTTCAGTTAGTGATCGAGCCACTTCTGTAGGTAGTCCGGGGGATGGGGACGAATCATTACTTTCTTATGTAACAGAATATAGTACTGATAGCACCAATATTGATGAAACTCCAAAACGTACAAAAAAAGACCCAGTTTATTTTGATAAAAAAGATAAAAGATTTCAATATAAAGACAAAGATCGAAAAAACAAAAAGAAAAAGAAGAAATCAAAACCAATAAGTACGCCTACACCTACACCTGTTGAATATGCTATGTATTTACAATATAATAAAAAAGGTATTTTTTTTAAGACAAATTTAAAAGACTTAAACAATCGTGATAAAAATGGATCAGTTATTATAAATATAGGAGATGAATAATGGCTAGTTATTCAAATAGTAAATCTAAGAATAAAAAGGTAGATCAAGTAAAAATGGGTCGTCCAAAAAAGAAATTTACAAAAAATAAACCTAAAAAACGAAAGATTGACTCAGTTATAACTAAAAAAGAAAATGAATCGCGTCGTTTATTAAGCAGAGCTGATAAAAATAATATACCTGCTAATAATGAAAATTCAATAATATTTGAACAAATAAGAAAAAATTACACAAACAGGTCAGTTGTTAAAAATATTGATACAGCATTTAGTTATTATAAATTTCCGCCAACCACAAAGCTTAATGTAGCTGATTTTTCAATACCAGATCAAAATATTGATATATTAGAAAATGTACAAAAAAGTCTAGAAAAAGATGCACCAGATAATATAAGCGGATATCATCAAATACCTATTTCAGTTTATCCTAAATTAGGGGAGGGCCAGTATAAAAGAACTAGTGTAAGATGGCAATCCACGTGGAATATTTATGAAAAGAATGGGACTGGTTGGGGAGAAGGTAAAAGAGCCGCTCCGTTTTTCCAAACAATATATGGACAGCCATTAATAGACGGCAAGTTTTATTTGACGCCAGACATTATAAAATCTTGTCAAGAACAAGGTAAAGTTATCAAATTTAAAATACAATTTAGGTTTCAAATGAAAGGTTCTGATGAGGCAACGATGAGGCTGAGATATGCAGCGGGTAAACCTGAAGTAAAATATAATCCTCCTCCGGTAGAAGGAGTTCCGTATCCATATGATTATGATACTGAATTTAATATATGGCTTAGTAGGCGTTCTGCGGTATCTGGATGGCATTATGATAGTCCGACTGGAAATGATGGAAAATCTATATATGATGCACATGGTCGGGTTCAAGCAAGTATCAATTATAGAAGATATAGAGAATATCGAGGGAGGCAATGGGCCATAGATAATCCAGGTAATAAGAACCAATCTATCCCATGTAATCTGCATTATATAATAGATCCTAGAGTAATGAAAGAATTTGATTATTGGGAAGTTGAAACAAATGGTAGTAACGGAGGTTATTATCTGACAAACGCTTGTTATTGGGAAGTACAATTTATTGATGATCCTGGAAAAGGTGTTGCTGATTACAATCAAAGAAGCAAATATTATGGTAAACAAGTAATACTTCCAAAAAAGAAATATGGCGGATATGATATACGCACACAAGATTTACTTCCAGCTATTGGACCTGGATCTCCTAATAAAGAACAATTAGCTAAAAATGCTGCAGCTGCAGCAAAGGCAGCAAGAGAGAAAAAAGCAAAAGAAGACGCGGCATATAGAGTTTGGCAAGACCGTGAATCTAAACGAATTGCAGCAGTTAAAGCATCACTAGCAGCAAAAGCAGCAGCAGCAAAAGCAGCCTTGGACAAAGTGTTTAAAGATAAAGGTAATACAGAAGCTGATAAGGCGACTGGAGAATCATCATTTACATCTACTATACAGCCAAATCCACTATCCCAAGCGGAACTAGATGCTATTAAAGCTAAACAAGCTGCTCAAATAAAGGCAATGTTGGATAAACTTCCATTTGGAAAAAAAGGTGGATGATAGTAAATTAATTTAATACTTAGAATATAATATGTTAACGCAGTACACAAATAAAGATAAACTTTTAAATGAATCAAAAGCAACTAATGCTGAGAGGTATGATGCAAACGATCTAGATCTATTTAAAAAATCGTTATTTCAATATGGTGAAGTAAATCTAGGGACTGCTAATGCATCAAATGAATTTCATGTTTATTCTGGAGATACATGGATTACTGGAAAACACAAAGTAGATCTTGAAAATTTTGATCAAGCAGCTTTTACTAAAGATGGAGCTCAAATACAATTAACAAGTCCTGTTAAATTTAATTTAAGTCAAGAACTTAGAAAGTTAGAATTAACATCTGGCAATTATAGAATAATATTAAACTTTTTTGTAAATATACTTGAAGTTATAATGCCCCATTAATGGCAATCGATGATATATCTCCAGATAGAACAGAAGTACGTTTACGTGCAATTGACGAAACTAATCCAAAATTTTTATTATCAATTAATCAATATATTAATAATGTTGCTGGAAGACAAACTGCATTAACAGACAATAATAATTTTAGTTTTCTATTAAATTTTTCAAGAAATAAAACAAATTTATTTGTTAATAGTGTAGTTGTAGGAAAATATTTATTTGTTAAGTTATATAAACCACTAGATGATGATATTGAGAAAAACTTTAAATGTTGGATTGTTAGAGAAAATAAATTACCATATGTAGATAATATTTCTGTTTCAGAAGTATTAGATCAGATTACATTTAATGTGTTGCAAGGAACAAATTGGGAAGCTTCTGCAGAACAAGATACATCAAATGCAACAACTTTAAAATCATGGAGCGATTTATTAGGGTCGTCAATGCAAACATCTCAACAAATAATTGATAGTTATTTTTCTGGTAGTTTAGGCGGGGTTAAATTAAATATTGATTTTGGTGATTTTAATAATTTTGTCTTTTATAGTTCAGCAACAGAACGATTGGATAATTTTAAATATAAAATTGAATTATTAGAATACTATACTGCTCAATCTGCATCAGCTGGATTATTATCTGGATCAGCAGCTATAGCAAATGCAGCCGATTTCAATAATTTATATACAAATTTAATTGGAGGAATGGATCAATTTGAGCAATATTTATATTATGATTCATCTTCAAAAATATTCACTCATGATATTCCAGTAGCTAATCCAGTTGTAGAATTTGTTACTGGAAGTTATATAAGCCCAGCTCCTAAATCTAATAGTACTTATCCGTTTGAGTTATATTCGGTAACAAGCAGTAATTTTGAATCTTGGTATACTAGAATACATGAAAGTGCTTCTATATATGATCTTAGAAATAATAATCGATTAATAAGAAGTATTCCAGAGTTCATGTTGTTAGATGAAAATAATGAACAATTATCTACATTTGTTAACATGTTAGGGCATCATTATGATATATTATATACATATATAAATGCAATGACTTTAATTAATCCTAGAGATGAGCATCCTAAACAAGGTATGCCAAATGAATTATTATATACTGTAGCTAAACAATTTGGATGGAAATTGACTAATGGTGCACAATCAACTGATTTATGGGAATACACATTAGGTACTGACAGTAATGGAACACCACTAACTGGTTCAAATAGTGTAGGAGATCCATCATTACCACTTCGTGATGTTACATATGGTATATGGCGAAGAATTGTTAATAACATTCCTGGATTATTAAAAAGTAAAGGAACTAAACGTAGTGTGCAAGCATTATTAGCTTGTTATGGAGTACCTCAATCATTAATAACTATTCAAGAATATGGCGGTCCACGACTTAAAAGGCCTCCATCATATGAAAAATTAAATTTTGATTATTCATTAGATTTAATTAAAAATACAACCGGTGTTGTTAGAGTTGATTATAATCAAACAATTGGAGCAGTTGAATTAAGATTTAGAACTGATAATGTTTTAAAGAATCCATTAGTTCCAGGAACAATGAATTTATTCTCAGCCGGCGGCAATGATGTAACTTTAGAATTTTCTAGAGGAACAATGGGAAGAATACAAATCAACGGCACTTCATCAGCTGAAATTGAAATGTTTTAAGGTGATTATTTAACTGCATTATTACGTACTGGTTCTAATAATAGTATTGAAGTATTAGCAAAAAAATCAAAATTTGGAAAAATTATCAATACTGTTTCTGCATCAGCAACTGGCTCATTTTCTAATCCTGGGACTGTATTAATAGGAGGCACATCTGGCGGAAGTCGTTTATTAGGACAAGTACAAGAATTACGTATGTGGACCGGTAGTTTAAATGATGCTCCATATACTAATCATACAAAAGCTCCGTCTGCATATGATGGAAATGTAGATGCATATGACGAATTAGTTTTTAGAACTCCTTTAACTCAAAAAATTAATCACGCAGCTACTAGTAGTTTAACTGGAGTACAACCTGATATTGGAACAACTATATCAGCATCATTTACCGGATCTGGATATCCAGCGTGGACAAATAGTACTCCATATGATTCTATAGAAGAAACATATTATTTTGATGGAATATCATTAGGGGGCGGTACGTTTGATGATAATAAAGTAAGAATTGAATCAACTGAGTTACTTAACACATTAAATGTAGAAAATAGAGCTACTAGAAATGGATTTGATACTGCTCCTTTAGATTCTAATAAGTTGGGAATATATTATTCTCCTCAAACAATGATCAATGATGATATTATTGCTCAATTAGGATTTACAATATTGGATGATTTAATTGGAGATCCACGTGCAAAAGAAAATAGATATACATACCCTGATTTAATTAATACGTCTCGTGAGTATTGGAAAAAATATTCAACTAAGAATGATATGAATTCATATCTACGAATATTTTCTTTATTTGATTTATCTTTCTTTAAGCAATTAGAACAATTATTACCTGCTAGATCTGAAAAAATATTAGGATTATTAATACAGCCAACTATTATTGAAAGAAGTAAAAACACTGCATTAACAGAAATATCAAAATTAAATCAAACTCATTTATCTGAAATACACGTACCTGATTTTGTTATTCCTAGTGCAAGTAGACTGAATCCAGAAGGTGATATATTCAGAGATTTTGAAATTTTATCTGGCTCTCAAGAAAATTTTGTAACAGAATTATTTGCCGCTCCAGACATAAATGATAACAAAGTGCAGATATTTGCGTCGGCTTCATTACCTGCAGTTGGAGACAATCTTGTAGAAGGCAAATGGCAATCATTTGCATCGTCTTCATTACCGGTAATTGGGGATAACCTCATGCAAGGAAAATGGCAATCATTTGCTTCAGCTTCATTGCCTGTAATAGGAGATAATCTCATAGAAGCAACCGATCAATTTATTGCGTCAGCTTCATTTGATACAAACCCGGATATAGATGGTGCTTATCAAACAACTGCATCTGGATCTATTGAAACTACTAAGACAGACGTTACTAGTATTGCATTAATAGATTATGAGTGTAAATTACAAAATAGTAACTTAGAATTTTTTAATATAGAAGGAACAGCTGTAAATTATAATGCAAGATTAATAACCAATAAAGATCCGTATGCTGGAACTGTATATTCACACACTAGTATAATTTTTTCCGGCAGTTCGTTTGTTACATCATCTACACCTTATTGGGAGTCAGAAGCTATATCTTTATTCATAACTAGTAGTAGATTATCAGAATTTAACAAAACTAGATATAAATTAGGTATTACTGGATCTGAATTACGAGTAGCTGAATTTCAAGATTATCTTCCTACCGGAATAGCTAATCATAGATTTAACGGCTGTAAAATATCTAGTCCAGATTATAATGTTAATTCAAAAGACACTCCAGATGGAAAGCCAGTTATTGAAGTTTCTATAACTACAGGAAATAAATTATATATAGAGCCGCCTGGAAGTAAAGGATTATTTGATGTTAAAGGATAATAATAATAAAAACAATAATACAGCATTTTTTTTTAGAACGTAATATTTATATAAAAAAAAGGGAATAACAATGGGATACTTAGATAATACTTCTGTAACAGTAGACGCAATCTTAACAAATAAGGGACGTGAATTACTAGCTAAAGGAGATGGATCTTTTAATATAACACAATTTGCGTTAGCAGATGATGAAATTGATTATGATTTATGGAATCCAAATCATTCATTAGGAACAGACTATTATGGTATAGTTATTGAAAATTTACCATTAACAGAAGCACTTCCAGATGAAACTCAAGCAATGAAAAGTAGATTGCTAACATTAGATAATAATACTACAACAAGAATACCAACGGTACAAGTAGACAAAACAAGTATAACATTAAATGCAGGACAGTCAGCTGTTATACAAGCTTCGACATTTGGATTAAATAATGCAAATTCTACATTTGGATATTCAGCAATTTTATCTGATTCATCTACTGCATTAATTACATCTGCTGTAGGACAAGAAATTACTAGTAATATTTTACCAACTGTACCTAGCATTTCTGCAAATGCAGAAGCTACTAGTGTAGCAGCATTGAGTAAAGGTGGATTTAGGTTAGTAGGAAAACAATTATCAAAAGACAAAACAGCTACTATTACGATCGTAGGAAATGAAACCGGCGGTAGCACTAGTATAAGTTTAACTATAAAAGCTGTTAATTTAGCAACTGCACAAAGAGGTTAATAGGAGTTAACTAATGAATAAAAAAATAATAGATTTAAAAAAATTACCAAATCAAGGAGCTGTTTCACCAGAAGTTGCGAGAGCAATTGAAGCTACTAGTCCAGATGCGGCAACAGCTCAAGCTAGAATTGCTGAGTTAGAAGCATTATCTAATTCAGAAGGCGTTACTGTTGGGCAAAGTGCTCAAGTAGCAGGAAATATTTCAAATGATTCAGTTGTACAAGATCCTAGAACTGGTGGAGATATATCTCCAGCTACTATTGCAGAAATACAAAGACAAGCTGTTGACGATTATGTTACTCAGATACAAAATCAAAATGCTATATTAAATGGTGGAAAAACATTTCAAGTATTTGATTTATCTGAAGCAAATGGTGATGTTATAGATGCAACAAAAGAAATAGTAACGGCTGGATTATGGAGTGATAACTTAACAGAATTAAGAACTTATTTTACACAATCAATGACGGCTGCTCAATCTCCGTATTATGTTAATGTATTTCAAAAATTACCTTCTGCAACTGGATCTGCAATACAATATGCGTTAGCATATGGAAATGCATTAGGAAGTGGATCTGTACTTAGTGATAGTATTGATGACTCTGCAACAAGAGCTATTTATAGTCAATATAAACAATTATTATTACCAAAAGGAGTTAATAGATTTTTAACACCTGCTTCAGGAAGTACTGATTCTATATATGTTGTTAACTTCCAAAGAAATAGAACTAAAGAAAAATTAGATCCAGGAAATTTTGAATTACCATTATCTACTTTATCTTCATCGGCTGCTTTAGACGCAACTGGTAGTGTTGAAGTAAGTGGTTCTGCATTAACTATTACATTAATTGATGATTCAACTATAGCATCTGCTTCAAATGAAGATGCTGGTAATGTATATTATGTTGTTTCTGGTAGTATTGCTAATGGAGTACATAACCCAGCTGCTCCTGTATATTACGGACTTGTATATTGTGATCATAGTACTATTATTTTAGATGGTAATATTTTAGATAATAAAATGGGATTCCAAACTAATACAGGATCAAATTCAAATGGAAGTAATCATTATAAATTGCATCATTCAATATCTGGATCATATGTATCAGGTCAAAAAGGATTTAAAGCAAGAAATAAAGAAACTGTTTCTAGCACATTTTATTTTGTTAGAGTAAAAAATGGAGATTTTAATTATTCTAATAATCCATCTTATGTAACTGGAGACCAAGGTGATATATTCCAAGATGACTTTATTGGAGATCCAAAAGCGTATATAACCACTGTTGGATTGTATAATGACTCTAGAGAATTATTGGCAATAGCAAAACTAAGCAAACCATTAATTAAATCTAAAAAGAGAGAATTAAATATTCGTGTAAAACTTGAATATTAATCATTGATTTTATCCCCGTTATATTTATATAAAAAGAATATAGCGGGGTTTTACTATTATGCCAAACATTATTAAAGATAAAAACGGAACATATCCGCAAGTATTTAAACGTGTAGGACAATCAGATACTAAAATTACTCCAATACAACTTAATAAGACGTTTACAATGAGGTCTGGAAGTTTAGATGATAATCATTTATCATTAGAAGCAAATTATGTTCCAGAGATACCAGAAATTAATCCTTTTACCAACGAAGCATATTATTTTAATCAACAATTATTTAATCCATTTGGCAAAAATCATCAAAATGGATCATTTCCATTTAATATATACTATTCTATTAATCATTTATTCTATAAACATAAAGATAATGCATTACAAACTCACGGATTAATATGTCCTCCAGCTAAATCTACTAAGATACTGTATCAATCTGCTTCAGTTTTTAGTATACCTCAAACACAAATGGGGCTAACAATTAAACGAGGATCATTTATTTATAGTGGATCTTATAATTTACATTCCGATGAATATGAAAATATTATTGATTCTGGTATTATAACAAGTTCATTTGTTGGAGATGAATTATTTTATGAAGTATTTAATGAGTATTTTGATTTACGTCGAATTACTGAATATGTAACAGCTTCTAATGTTACATTTCCAAAAGGAGTTACGCATTCAGATGGAGATAAAAATCCAATTGGATATTCGGCATATTTTTCTGGATCTGGATATATGGAAATATCTAATCCTGGCATTAGATACGCTCCATTTGATAGAGATCATGATTATGCACTTTCGTTTTATATATACAGTGGATCAAATACCGGAACTACTAATCAATTAATAATAGGAAAACAAAGAAATAAAGATAGTGATCAATATCCATTTAAAATTGAATTAAGTGGTAGTAACCAATTGGTATTTTCTATACAAGGAACAAAAGTTTTAAATAATCAAATTACTTCATCTGCATTTGTTTCTAGTAGTTGGACTCATGTTGTTTGTCAAAAAACTGGTAGTACTATGGAAATGTATGTAAATGCTTCGTTACATAGTTCATTAACATCTAATTCATTACTTAGTAATGATCAAATAAATAATTTTAAAACATCTTCAGTAGCTATAAATAATATAGACTCTATAAAATTTGGAGGAAATCAAGTATTTAGATCAGGAGTTCATGATGGTACTGATTATTTCAATGGATATTTAGATGAAATTCGAATCTATAATAAAGCTTTAAATCAATCAAATGTTAATTCATTAGCAGATCGTACAGAAGGCGGAGGCTTATTGCAAACAAATAGAGTTGGAAATGCATTTCATGAAAACGGATTATTTGTAATAACTAGTCCAGATGTTCGATATGACGATGCAATAACATTTGCATATTCCGGCAGTTATAAAAGCACAACTAATATATTTGAATTTTCAACATTATGTAAAGTAGAACAAGGTGATTTTAATTTGACAACAAATCATAGTTCAACAAATGATGATAATGAGACATATATGTCCCATGTTACGTCTAGTGCTTTCGAACCATATATAACTACGATTGGATTATATAATGAATATGCTGAACTATTAGCTATAGGAAAATTTGCAACGCCAGTAAAAAATCGTAATGATATTGATATGAATTTTCTAGTACGTTGTGATTTAGATCAAGATAGATTTGCAAATATAGTAGACGATAATGAATTTGATTGATTATGATAAAATTAAAAAATATATTAAATGAAATATCTGAAGAAGAATCTAACAGATTATTATCAAAAATAAGAAATAAAGAATTTAAATTTTTTAATTCTGGCGATAATGGAAAGATATATAGTATTAATGGAGAAGATTTATTAATGAAAATAACTTCAGAACCAGATGAAACTGCGGTTGCTGATGTTATAGTAGGAAGATATAATGAATTTAATGCATTTATACCAGTTGTTTATTCTGACAGTATGAATAACATGTATATAATGAATCGAGCTAGTAATTTGTCTTCTACTATGTTACAAGAAATTTCAAATTTTTATGAAAATTATAAAGAATATGCTAGAAGTCAAGGAGTTGAAACTAGTATATTTGATTATTTTAATAATGATGGCGCTAGAAACTTAAATGAAAATATATCTAGTTTTATAAGAGCGTTAGAACAACAAGTAAAAAACACCGGAATTGGCGATTTTGAATTATCATTAGATTTTAAACCAGACAATATAATGAGCTGGAATGGTAATTTAGTAATGGTTGATTGGTAAAGGAAAAAAGTTATGAAGAAAAATCACTGGCATACTGCTGGCAGTAAACAACGTCAAGCAGCATATAAATATGGTTATAGATCTGGATTAGAATTAAAAGTAGCAGATCAAATAAAAGAAGCAAAATATCCTGTAAATTATGAAACAGAAACGTTACAATATATAGTTCCACAAAAAAATTCAAAATATACACCTGATTTTATATTTACAAAAAAGAATGGTATTTTAATGTATATTGAAACAAAAGGAAGATGGACTAGTACTGATAGACAAAAGATGAAAAATATATTAGCTTCAAATCCTGATATAGATTTAAGAATAATATTTCAGAATCCAAATCAAAAAATATCCAAAGGTTCAAAAACAACATATGAAGCATACGCAATTAAAATTGGAATTAAACATATTGCAAAAAAAGATATGCCAATGGAATGGTTAGAAGAATGTTGTAAAATAGATGAACAGCCAACTATAAATAATTTTTTTAGTTAATGGTTTGATCTTTGAAATATTTTTATTATTTTTTTTATGTAAGTATGTATTTAATATAAAGATGAAATCTTTTAATATATGTTAATTTATTAAATGATGAATCGTTAGACCGATAATGTAATGTATTGTGTCTAACTTATAATATAGTAATCCAAATTCTTTGAATTATACTAAAATTTTCTTATAATATTATTATATGACAAACCTAAAACTACTTCAACTGTTAGAATCAGTATTAGGTAAAGGTAAACAAACATCAGGAGATAATATTGCATTTTTTTCTCCATTTGTTTCACATTATAAACCTAAGTTAGAAGTAAACTTAAATACAACATCTGAAGGTCAAAACCCATGGCATTGTTGGATATCTGATAAAAAAGGTAGAAGTATACTAACTTTATTTAAACAATTAAAAGTTCCCAGGCAAACATTTGAAAAATTAAATAAATTAATTGAAATAACCAAATATAGAAATACAGAGACAAAACAAGAAGAGTATACTATAAAATTACCAGATGAATATAAACCATTATGGATAACAAAAAATACGCCGGATTATAGAAATGCAATATATTATTTAAAAAATAGAGGAGTTTCTATATTTGACATTATTAAATATAGAATTGGATATGCTGAAGCTGGCCAATACTCCGGTAAAATTATTATACCTAGCTATGATGCTGGCGGACAATTAAATTATTTTGTATCTAGAGCTTTTTATAAACATGATACTCAAAAACATAAAAATCCACAAGTTTCAAAAGATATAATTGGTTTTGAAATGTTAATTAATTGGAACGAACCTATAATATTATGTGAAGGGTCATTTGATGCAATTACTATAAAACGTAATGCTATCCCATTATTTGGAAAAATAATACAACCAATGTTGCAAAAGAAAATTATTGAAGAGCGTGTTAAAGATGTATACATTTGCCTAGACAACGACGCAATAAGAAATGCATTAAATATTGCAGAACGATTTATGGCAGAAGGATTAAATGTACATTTTATCGAATTAAAAGACAAAGATCCTAATGAATTAGGATATAAACATATTACAAAACAAATACAAGACACTTATAAATTTTCATTTGAAAGATTAATGGAATTAAGAATGAATCTATTATGGAAATAAAAAAACTAAATACTACAATAACACATATTGATAAAATATTTCATATTTCAGATATACATATCCGAACATTAAAACGACATAAAGAATATACAGAAGTTTTTGAAAATTTATTTCTATATTTAGCACAACATGCAACAAGAAATAGTATATGCGTAGTAACCGGTGATATAGTACATTCTAAATTAGATATGTCTCCTGAGCTGATAAATATGCTTACTAAATTTTTTAATGGATTTGAAATACCTACAATTGTAATGTTAGGAAATCATGATATGAATTTAAATAATTTGTATCGTATGGATGCTTTATCTCCAATATTAGATGTAATACAAAACTCAAATATTCATTTTATAAAAGATAATGGATTATTTGAAATGGCTGGTGTTGTATTTAATCATATGGCAGTAGATGTTGCACCTAAAAATTATATTAAAGCATCAGAATATAAAGCTGCATATAAAATTGCATTACATCATGGGGCTGTACATAATGCTAAAACCGACATTGGATTTAAAATATCCAATGAACATGTTACTACTGATTTGTTCGAAGGACATGATTTAACATTACTAGGCGATATACACAAACCTGCACAGTTCTTAAACACTCAAAAAACTATTGGATATCCTGGATCATTAATTCAACAAAATCATGGAGAAGTTCTTGATCATGGTATATTAGTATGGGATCTGCCAGATCGTACATCAAAATTTGTTGAAATACAAAATGACTATGGATATGTTACTTTTGAAGTAGAAAAAAACAAAATTAAAAAATCTCCACATAGAATACCTATAAAACCTAGAGTTAGAATTAAATTTACTGATACAGATGCATCTGACATTAAAAAACTTATTGCAACTATACGTAAAAAATATAAAGTTCAAGATATATCAATACAACGTACTGCAAATCATATTGAAAGTAACAAAAATGGATCTATTGCAATAGGTAACGTACGGGATGTAGAGCATCAAAATAATTTAATAACAAATTTTATAAATGAAAATTATCCAGACTCCAATAAAAAAGAATTAGATGCAATTAGACATATTAATAGAACAATAAATTCTAAACTACCTGTTTTAGAATCAGTTAGAAACGTAACATGGTATCCGGTATCGTTTGAATTTGATAATATGTTTTCATATGGAGAAAAAAATAAAGTAGATTTTTCTAAATTATCTGATGTTATAGGATTATTTGCAGCAAATGCATCTGGTAAATCATCTTTTCTAGATGCTATAATATATACAATATTTGATAAATGTAGTAAAACAAGTAAATCAAAAGAAGTTTTAAATAATAAAAAGTCTGGATTTAAAGGTATTTTTAAATTTAAATTAAATGATAAATTATATACAATTGAAAGAGAAGGAGTAACATTAAAACATGGTCATGTTAAAGTTAATGTTAATTTTTATAATGAAGATGAAAATTTAAATGGAGAAGAAAGAAGTGATACAAATAAAAGTATACGAAGATATTTAGGAACATATGATGATTTTATTTTAACAGCATTTTCATTACAAGCTGATAATAATAATTTTATAGAAAAATCACAAAGAGAAAGAAAAGATTTATTATCACAATTTCTAGACACTACTGTATTTGAACAACTGTATCATTTAGCATCAGAAGATATAAAAGAAACAGCTGGTAAACTAAAAGAATATAAAAAAATAGACTTTGGTTCTATTATAAAAGAGTCTGATGATATTATTATTGAAAATCAAGATACTATAATCGAATTAGAAAAAAATGATAATGATTTACAAAATTCTAGAAATGATATACAAAACAAAATTGTTGAATTAATTGAATCAAAACAACCAATGTCATATGACGGCCCAGATATTTCTGATTTAGAAAAAACAGAAAACCAGTTAATTGATACTATAGAAAATATAGAAATACAAATAGAAGAATTAGAAAATAAAATTAATTTATTAAATGATGAATCAATTGAATCAATATCAATTAACCAATTCAATTTGCAAAAAAATAAAAAAGAAATATTAAATAAAGATATAAAAATTGTAACAAAAGAACTTACTCAATTGGAACAATTAATTAAAATACAACAACAAAAAATAGATCATTTATTAACGCATGAATATGATCATACCTGCAAATATTGTACTTCTAATATTTTTGTTAAAGAAGCTGAAGAAGCAAAAATAGAATTACCAAAAAATAAAAAATTAGCAGATATTGCATTTACAAAACAATTTGAATTACAAACAAATCGTGATATAATTCAAGATATAATTGTAAAATATCAAGAACATATAGACTTATCTAATAAATTAGAAAAATTTGAATTACAATTACAAGTATTAGAAAGTGATTTACAAACAAAAGAATCTGAATTAGAAACAACTAATGAACGTCAAGAATTATTTAAAAAGAATGAAACTGCTATTATTCATAATAAATCAATAGATGAAAAAATTAGAAATAAAAAGAAACTAATAACTGACATTGTAGATACTTTGAAAAATATTACTAATAAAGTTAAATCAAATCATGGAGAAATAGAAGTTGCAAAAACTAAAAAGAAAACTGCATTAGAACAATTAGAAACATATAAACAGTTAGAAACTGAATATAAAGCATATGAATATTATTTACAGTCTGTAAAAAGAGATGGCGTTCCATATGAATTAATTAAAAAAGCTTTACCTAAAATAGAAACAGAAATAAATAACGTACTAGATCAAGTTGTAGATTTTAATATGGTATTAAATACAGATGGTAAAAATATTAATGGATATATTATATACGATGAAGATAATTTTTGGCCATTAGAATTAACTTCTGGAATGGAACGATTTATGAGTTCATTAGCAATTAGAGTAGCTTTAATTAATGTTTCTGCGTTACCTAGACCTAATTTTATTGCAATAGACGAAGGATGGGGAAGTTTAGATAGAGAACATATATCATCAGTAACAAATTTATTTGAATATTTTAGAACTAAATTTGACTTTTCAATTATTATATCACATGTAGAATCTATGCGAGATATGGTAGATAATTTAATAGAAGTAAATAAAACAGATAATTTTAGCCAGATTATACATACGTAATATTTATTAAAAAGAAGAAGTATGTTCAGATGGCAAAAAAACGAATACTAAACAATCCGGATTTAAGTAATAGAAATATATTTTTTAATGACACTTCTAATACCTCTCCTGACGTATTTAGAATAACACAATTTCCTAGCACATTAACAGCAGGTAAAAATATAATTAAGTTACAAGGTAACCCTTCAAATTTAAATGTAGGATCTGTTTTAGAAATATCTATTATAGATTCAAATAATGATCCAATATATAATGAAATAATAAATTATTTAGAAGATGATGGTTCTAGAGTAATTGTAATTTATATATATCCAGATACTCCAGAAGGCGATGCTATAGTAATATTAGGTACTGAATTAGCTAGACTAAATAATCAAGATGTGCCAAGTAAATTTATTGGACAAATTAATACAGTTTGGTCAAAAACAGTTTCAGTTTCTCCATCATCTGTTAATAATGAAGAGATTATATTTACAAAAGATCCAAATATTATAATAGAAGAACAGATTGGGGTACAATTAGATAGATCATATACAGGAGGCTCTCAAGTAGCTACATATAATACTGGCACTGTAAGATATATTAATAGAAATAATAATTCAAAATTATTATTAACTGGAGGTAAATTTAATTCAGATATGAATGGTGGAACCTTAACAGTTACATCTCCAGTTAATCCTCTTCCAATACCAAACGTAATTCCAACAACAACTCCTATATATACTTCTAAGATTACAAAAGTTTTAAATGATACAACATTAACATTAGAGTCACCATATATATTTCTAACTAGTCAAAGTTTATCACAACAAGTATATAATGATTTTGATGATTCTTCATTTTCAATTGAATATAATGTTACTCCTAATTATACAGTAACACAAAATTCACAATCTTTTGCACTAATGCAAGTTAAAAATCTAGATCCAGATACTGGAGATGTTAGTCGTTTAAAATTATATGGAAAAAATGATGGATCATTTGGTGATTATGAATTATTAAATGAT
>Ga0181413_1000067_pt1 | contig 25756 bp, 35 predicted proteins | sample 36SPOviralmetaG_FD_130111 | JGI IMG/M metagenome (GOLD analysis project Ga0181413, IMG submission 130111) | Marine viral communities from the oligotrophic San Pedro Time Series (SPOT) site, San Pedro Channel, CA, USA - 36 SPOT_SRF_2012-09-28 | ecosystem: Environmental > Aquatic > Marine > Strait... | reverse complement strand
TCTGAGGGTATTATAGGGAGTGCTCTAAGTAAATATCTCGAAAGTATGAACCATGAAGTGATTCGCTGGGATATTAAGATTTCACATGAACATGACATGAGTAATTTTACCAATACACGAAAGTTGAAAAGTGTAATTGATGTAGCCGATTTTATCTACTTTCTCGCCTATGACGTAGGTGGTGCAAAGTATATTTCTAATGCAGGTATGGATTTTGTAAACAGAAATACAATGATTATGTTGAACACATTCAACCTACTCGAAAATAAAAAGTTCATATTCGCTTCTAGTACCATGTATAACATGAACAACGTCTACGGAACTTTAAAACATATGGGTGAACACTATACGACATTACTTGGTGGACTTTCTGTGCGATTTTGGAATGTGTATGGGTATGAAGAAAGCTCGGAAAAGTCCCACGTCATAGCTGATATGATTCACAAATGGAAACAGAATGGTCATATAGACTTGATGACGAGTGGGGAAGAAGAACGACAGTTTTTACATACAGATGATTGTGCAAAAGCACTCACAAGATTGATGGAAAACTATGACGAGGTTGTAAAAACCGAAACGTCTGTGGACATTACAAATTTTGAATGGATAAAAATCAGAGAGGTTGCGAAATTTATATGTGACGATGTACGTGTCACTGATATAAAAGTCACTACGCATGACAGGAAAAATGAACCAAGAGATTTCATTCTGAAGTACTGGAAACCCGAAACTCATTTGAGGAATTCCATAAATTCATTCTTATAAACGTATTCCACACGTTTTATTTCAACTCGTTTGTTGTACCGAGCAGCAAATAAGTCTTCAAGTTTAGCCTTTCTCACTTTAAACTGTTCATATTCTTTCAACAGGTCTTCGTATTTGAATTTTTTTCGTGAATGATAAGATCGAACGTATTCTATCCAATTGGGGAGTGGTTCATCTTGTTGATTACCACCACCAGCTCTCGACATGATAGAAGTTTGTGCACACACCGGGATGCACGGGATAGAAGCACCCTTAAGAAACCCGTGATGCATAATATCAATGGTGTGGTCCAGGTTTACGTTGTCGATGAACTCCTTGGCAAACTTTAGGGTCACGTATTGTCCTTCAGCTCCACCATTATTACCAACCATTAGAGGTGCCTGATTGAAACTTAATTCGTGGAGATTACCTATCTTGATGAAGTCTGCATCTTTGAAATAGGCATTTTTACAGTTCATAAACTTCTCCTCCCAGTCGTCGATGAACACGACGTCATCTTCAAAAATAAACGCTTCTTTGATGTCATTGTCGATCATATGTTTCATCGCTTCAATGTGTTTGATATTACACGACAGGTAAGGCATGCAAACACTTGTTTGAGTGTATGTTTTCACCCATGAAACGAATGGATCTTCTTTATCAAACTGTGTTATGAACTGTGCATCGGGTATAATACCCTCGAGATATTCACGACCACTTCCCTTAGTATAATGAACCACGTACTTTTTCATATAGTGTAAAGTACTATCAATTCTTTAACATCTCTTCGATTAGAGAATGAATATCATATTCTCTAGTCCATCCAAGTTTTATAATGGGATCGTTATTACCCACAAGTAAAGTTCCGTTATCGGGTCTATAAAAATCGGGTGAGACCTCAATCATGACCTCACCATCTATACGACCTACTTCATCGGTACCTTCACCGGACCATTCGATTCTCTTATTCATTTTTTCAGCTGCAATCTCAATAAATTCCCTCACTGAATATGTTGTACCGGTTGCTATAATGTAATCTTGGGGATGAGGTTGTTGTATGATCATCCACATAGCCTTTACGTAGTCTTTAGCATGTCCCCAGTCTCTTTTAGATTCAAGGTTTCCAACTTGGAAACATTTACCCGATTGTAAACCCTTTATGATTTTCTGTGTCACGTAGATATCAGGTCTTCTTGGTGACTCATGATTGTACAAAATACCTGAGCATACATACATTCCATATGTCTTTCTGTAATATGAAACTAAGGAATCCGCAGTTATTTTAGAAAGTCCGTAGATATTTCTATATCCACGCATTGTACACACTGTTTGTGGACTTGGCCATGTTGACTCAGTGTTTGCAAAGATTTCAGAACTTGAAGCTTGAAAAATTTTACACTTTGACTCTATACCAAGATTCTTCACCGCTTCCATAATATTGAGAATACCCGAAGTGTTTACATGCAACGTGTCCTTTGGTGAACCATGATGAATTTTTGCAGCTAGGTTATATATCTCATCAGGAGTACTCTTCTTAATCGTCTCATACATTTCATCATAATCCCTTACATCACCAGTAAATTTCACAACATGATACCCCTTTTCTTCGAGAAGTTCACATAGATATGAGCCATCTTGACCCCTCGCACCCGTCACTACGGCTGTGTACATTTAAAGAATTAAACCATCTTAACTTTAAATGCGTATTGAGATATCAAAGGGTGAACTTATCGATAAGATTACAATCCTTGAAATCAAAGATGAACGTGTAAAAGATGAGGAGAAGTTGAAAAATATTCGTCATGAATTGGATGTACTTCTCAAGTATGAATTTGAAACAAACCACAAAAAGGATTTAAAACAGGTCAACAACACACTGTGGGACCTCGAAGATGGTATTAGGAAACTTGAAGGAATGAATGATTTTGGGGCTGATTTTATAGACAAGGCGAGAAATATCTATAAATTCAACGATGAGAGAGCTCGAATCAAAAAGTTAATTAATTTGGAACAAGGTTCCGATATTGTAGAAGAGAAGAGTTATTAGATGAACGTCCACATTTCATCACTGAAAACAGTTTTCACAGTTCTAGGTCCATAGTATTTATGAGCGACATCCAGATGGAAGAAATTCTTCTTCGGGGTACCAATCTTCATAAGTTCTATCATCCAATTGTATGAGCTATTCATGCAGTGCACTTCATCAGCATTCTCGATAACTGAGATGTACTCAAAAATATTGGGTCTATCACATTGAAAGAATTCTTGGCTCTTATCAATAAGTTTTGAGTCTGGTTTATAAACAAACTTATCAGTCTTTACGTCAATGACTCGATCTCTTTCAGGGTCATCATGTACGAAAATGTAATTCTCCTTATCGATCGTAAACTCCTTAGATTTGTCCCTATCAACCTTAAACTTTGAGTACATATACTTGGGATTGACACCAGCTTGGACGTACACTCCATGTGCCCAATTTGTCATCCTACTACCTTGTCCCTGAGTCATGAACTCCCAACTTTTGTCGTCCATCCCATAAGTGGCGAGTGGAATGACATCACCCTTAGCTTGAGACCAGATTTCACGGGGGTTGGTCGTGTCTAAAAGAACGATTTCAACCTTGTCTGCAATATCCCTGTACATGAATCGGACACTTTCTTCATGACAACGCTTTGCAAAGATTCTAACTGTATCAGTCTCTGCAAAGTGTCTGACCATCCCATTTAACATGATCTGGTCGCCGAGACCAAGATGGTGTAGGATGGTTTTCACCATTTGGTTTTAATAGTCTCAAAAACTTTAACTATCATGTCTTCTGTTATGAAATGATTGTTCCCTATGTACACACCATTATCGTTGAGTATGTTCGCGTTTGGTACACACACAGAGTCCTTCCATTTAGCTAGGAAAGGGTGTAGAAGAAGATTCCCAGATACGATCGGTCTGTATTCTACTCCCAGCTCTGTAAATATGGACTTGAGCTTCAACATGTCTTCCCTCTTCTTACATATGAATGGGAATGCAAAGCTGCTATTACCTGGGTCATTATACGGGATGTAAAAAAGTTCCGGGTCCAAGTGTTTCATGAAACAATCGAAATTTTTACGTCTAATTTCAATATTCTTATCGAGTCTTTTCAACTGTTCAATTCCAAGAACTGCATTGAGTTCGGTGTTTCTAAAGTTGTATCCGTCGGTTAGAAACAAAAAGCTTGGGTCGATATTCGGATGCTTCTTGATAGCCTCATCGTATAGATGTGGCGAAAGAAGACGAGCCATACCATGACTCCTTTTGATTTTCATGAGTTCGTAAAGATTTTCATTATCGGTAGAAATCATTCCACCTTCAATACTTGTCATGTGATGCCCATAGTAAAAACTGAAAGTACCACCCATCCCTGTACTACCACGCTTCATTCCATTTGGTGCTTTTATCCCGTGGGACTCACAAATGTCTTCAAGAAAAATAGCGTTGGGGTATTTCTTCTTGAGTTGTTCAACTGGTGAATTTATACCAAGTAAGTGGGTCACGAATACAATACGAATATCCTCCTCTGGTAGAGTATCGAGGTCAAAACTATACCTCTCGAGATCTACATCACAAAACACTGGTTCCAACCCAACTTGGAACACCGGTGATACGTTAGTGACCCATGTGCACGCAGGTACGAGAACTTTGGAACCATTCGGAATCCCATACAACTCCTTTACTGCAGCCATGAGTAGAAGGTTCGCAGTACTACCCGATGTGACATACAGTGAATGTTTACACCCAAGCCATTTACTCCACGCATCCTCAAATTCTTTCACCTTTGGGCCACATGTGTATCTATCTGACGACTGTATAAAGTCGATAAGAGAAGTCTTATCATCCGACGTGATGGCTGTCTGCATCAATGGCCACCACATATTTACATGAAACTATCAATGTTCTTTTAAGTTCTTGTAGAAAGTATCTTGTTTATCTTGTTTTTGAACTGATTTAATATGCCAGATAGCAAGTTGAGGATTTGCTTGAAGCTGTGCAACTTTGTCTGAACCTACGAGTCTCTCATGAAGTCCTAAACTCCATGAGATTTTACCATTGTTCTTAAAAAAACGTCCTTGATAATCCGGCCAGTTGATCCAACCCATCTCATTTACAGAGAATTTCATCTTTTTACACCACTCTTCAGTATACCCGGGTATAATGTTGATACGAGGTAGAGCTAGAATATCACCATCGAATGTTTTTATGTTCTTGATTAACGCTTCTTGGGGAATTTCGTCTGCATCTAAGACAAAAATGTAATCACCGCTACACTTGGTGATGTGATAGTTTCGATGTTTTGAAAAATTTCCACAGAACTTTCTTTCGTTGACGACGATTCGCTTCTCAAACTTTTTCAGAACGGATCTCACCTCATCAGTCACTTTACCAGAGTCTACGAGGATGTTGATTTCATCTTCATTGTCGATAACATCAGTGAGAAATGAAAGAAGAGCATTCAATTCAGTGTGTTCATTACACACACAGATAGCATAGGAGATTTTCATATAAATATATTAAGGATAAAACTTTAAATAAAGAAAGATGAAAACCATCATAAGTTTGACAAGTATTCCGTCTCGGTTTAAAACATTACCGGCTATCGTGTACGACTTGGAAAAAAACCAGGATGTAGATGAAATATGGGTGAACATCCCCTATAAATATAACAGGTTTCCAGATGTAGAGGTGATTCTCCCAGACTTTTCCCTTTGTTCCAAGGTTGTTATCAATCGTTGTATAGATTATGGACCTGGTACGATGTATATGGGTCCAGCGAATTCCAAGGAGTGTGATGCCGATCTTGTTATCGTTGTTAATGATGACACCAAATACCCAACTGATATGAGCAAAAAATTCATAGATCTGTATAAATCCGAACAATGTTGTTGGTGTATGTCCGGATTCCGAGTGAAGGAGTACGTTCAAAATAACGGTCGTGTCGGTAGATACAATCGAGACTATGTAGATGTGACGGAGAGTTATGGAGGTGTAATTCTGGATATGAAATGGCTTCGTGATATGAAAGACACTTTTCTAGATTTTTACAAGTTGACTTACAATGACGATATCATCATAAGTAATTTGCTTTCTAAGATGGGTGTTGGGAAGAAAAGCATATGTGAACAGGGTATGAATCTGGGTATGATCAAACAGTATTCATACGGTATGGGTGAAGATGCATTGTTTCAAAATAACGGTGAAGGTAGTCATGTTGAAAACAATAAACGCGTATTCAAAATGTTGGAAGATGAAAACTTAAGTTATTTTTAATCTCTGTGAAAAAATATGGAAGAAATCAAAGACTCTTACCTAGGCATGGAAGTCCAACTTGAAGAGATTGCCATAGATCTTCAGGAACTTCCTACGGATTACAAACTTGCTGAGCGATATAGACAAATCGATCAGGAAATCTATGAGATATCAGAGTGGTATGAAAAGGTTAAGAAACAACGAAAGATTGTTGAAGAACGAATAGAAAACATTAAATGGGATCTGAGAACACTCAACCATGAGGTAAAAAACCTCAAATTACGAGAGTTTTCTCATGACCAACACGGAGGGTCGTATTCACAGTTACATCAAATCCAGCGTCCGTGAGATTTTTACAGAAGGCGACATCTTCGGAACAGGTATCACGAAGTCCATCAATATTTATGAGTGGGTAGCTAAAGTATGGATACTTCAACTTTTCAATGACACCTTTTCGACACGCGAAGAATCCCATACCATTGTACGCAACGGAAATGTACTTATCCTCCTTCTCAGGTTCTCCAACCTCCATAAAACGGAAAGATCCATTAGCCTTGAAGTATTCAGTATCCCACTTCTTTACACACGCATAATGTTTCAGATCTTCCATTCGATAGAGACCGGATACAACTGGGTACTTCTTTGTATCTTCGATGAGTTCAATGATCTGATCGGGTGTAAATCTAATATCCGAATCAATCGTGACCCATACATCATAATCGAGTTTACCCCCAAATGGTTTTTGGTCAGCACCCCTACGAACATCTAGACCTAGGGTTTTCATTCGCGAATACGTGACATAGCTCGAATATTCATTTGTAATCATCACAACACACTTTTTCGATTTTAACGTTTCCACAGTCTCGAGGAGGTTCATCATGAATCCACCCGAGAATGTTCTACCAGGGAGAGCAATTACGACTTTCATCTCTTCAAAATACTAAGCACTTCTTTAACCGCTGGATGACGAACAATGTCTTCATCTTCCATTTCAACATGTGTAATATAATCAAGATCTTGACACTGCATTTTATATATGAGGTCTTCAAGGCCATTATCTGGTCCGAGATCAGATTGTTCCAGGTCCCCCGTCACGATGACTTTTGTACCTTCACCCACCCTCGTAAGAAGCATTTTCATTTGGTTTGGTGTAGAGTTTTGCATCTCATCAGCGATGATAAGAGTATTGTTAAATGTCCGACCTCTCATGTATCCGAGAGGTTCTATGTTGACAAATCTGTCAATCTGATTATATGAAAAGTATTTCTCGAAAATATCAAACATTGGTTTTGTCCATGGTTCCATTTTTTGGTCCATATCACCCGGTAGATATCCCATATCTTCATCGGCAGCCACGATGGGACGTGTGAGAACAATCTTAGGACGTTGAAATTTTTGTACATGTTCGAGTGCAATCTGACACGCGAGCATTGTTTTACCTGACCCTGCTGGTCCAGTCCCTATAACGATTGGTTTATTGGACCTAAGTGCTAACATATAATTACATTGACCAGCAGTCTTCGGGAAGTTCATATACATTGATTAAAGATTTTTTCCTTATATAATTTAAATGGATTTCCACTTCATAAAATTAAATTATAACGGTACGTATCTTAGTCTCGTGGATCCTAACATGAAACCTCGTTTCGTGTGTTTTGCTGAAAAGTCTGTCACAAATAAATGTATAGATTACATGGCAGATTTTAGATCTAGAAATCGTATATGGCCATCACTTGACATGTCCACGGAAAATAGAAAGATAGTCATGGGAGAGAAGATAATGTTCCCCTACGGAACACCTCGTATCATCAAGCGTTCCTTGGAAATTGAGTCGTTTGATTTTAATACGTTGGATAGAATAGCGAGTAAAACGAATGTTTCATTTTACTGCATTTTAAGATTTGATGTACTGTTTGGTGATGATACCGAGTCATTATCTATGTCTGGTCAGGAAATGGATGGTATGGCAAACCCAGAAGACTTTGGCGAGTGGATGGACTTTAGCTTAAAAACAAAGTGATTTGTAATACTAATGTGTGGAATCATTGCACTTTTTGGTGAAGAAGTTGAGGGTGGACATCACCTTCTTCATCATCGAGGTCCAGATGACTACAGTACACGAACATTAGGTAAATGTCGCATGGATTTCTATCGTCTCTCAATTAATGATCTTACACCAGCTGGTATGCAACCTTTCAAAGATGGAAGTTCGATGTTAGTATGTAATGGTGAAATCTACAATCATACACTTTTCAGAACTGGACAGGAAAAGAGTACCAGTGATTGTGAAATTTTGATGCCTCTTATCAAAGATGTCGGTGTGGAGAAGACTATCAACATGATTAACGGTGATTTCGCATTTGTATATACAGATGGTAAGCATGTGGTTGCTGCACGAGACCCCGTTGGTGTACGTCCCTTATTTTATACCCGATATGGTCCGGACTCCATTGCCTTTGCAAGTGAAGTGAAGGCGTTGCTTTTTTTGAACTCTGAAATTCACATCTTCCCACCGGGTCATATTTATGATTCGTATATAGATGATTTCATATGTTATCATAACGGCTATTGGCCTATTCACAAACACGTGAACAATTGTTCGCTTGTGAAATTGCGTGAGACACTAGAACAAGCTGTACATGAACGCATTGCGACCACTGACCGAGAAATCGGATTTCTGTTGTCGGGTGGTCTCGATAGTAGTCTCATCGTTTCTATTGCAGCTAGAAAGTTGGGTAAAATCAAGACGTTTTCTATTGGTTTGGAGGGGAGTCCCGATCTAGAGGCTGCTAGAAAGGTTGCAAAGTATCTAGATACAGATCACACTGAAGTGAAATTCACAGTGGGTGAAGGTATCGCACACCTGAATGATGTTATTCATTCTTTAGAGTCTTACGATACGACGACTGTTCGTGCGAGTACACCAATGTGGCTACTTTGTAAGTACATCAAACAGAAGACTGATTGTCGTTATATTTTTTCGGGTGAAGGGAGTGATGAAATTTTGGGTGGGTACCTTTACTTTCACAATGCACCAGGTGTTCGGGAGTTTGCATCGGAAAATATGAGACGACTTCGTCTTATTCATCAATTTGATGGATTGCGTGCAGATAGGTGCGCGGGTGCTCACGGTTTAGACCTTATTGTACCCTTTCTGGATAAGAACTTTATCGATTACTGTATGACGATTAACCAAAATAATAAAATAAATACGATCGAAAAGCATATTCTTCGTGAAGCGTTTGAGGGTTATTTACCACACGACATCTTATGGAGACAGAAGGATGGTATGAGTGATGCAGTTGGAACGAATTGGGTTGATGAAGTGAAATCTTACGCGGAAGATGAGATTGATGACGCTACGTTTAAGGAAACCTGTATGAAATCGAATTATCACAACGTACCCCTAACTAAGGAGGAAGCTCTCTATCGTCAAATGTTTTGGCGAATGTACGGGCGAGACAATGATCACCTCATCTCCGAGATATGGAGACCGAAGTGGACCAAAGTAAAAGATCCGAGTGCGCGTCTACTTATAGAAAAGAATCGTAAGTAATATAAATGGCTGATTTTGTCAAACAATTCGATTGCAAAAATATTAAACATGTCATCTGGCTCAAAGAACTTGGTTCTTCTATGGCTAGATCCATCGGGGGAGGGAAGTCGGATATCAGTAAACTGATTAAGGAAAATCCTTTGCCGGGAAAGCCATCTATGAACAACGTGATGGATTTCGCCTATGTACATTTCCAGTTGTGTATGAAGTACACGAATGCTGTATTAAACGGGGAGGCGTACGTCCCCAATCAGAAATGAGTTGAACTCATCTAATGTAAAATCTTGGGGATCTGAATTTTCATCCATGCGTACAAGTAAAATCTTTCCATACACATCTTCAACATCAAATGGATGTGGTAAATTGTTTTCATTCTTCACTTTACCATCTTCAGGTTTCATAATCACGACATCTATATCAGGCCATTGCCCTATAAAAGTTTGTCGTCCACATAAAAGTTTGAAAATTTCATTCTTACTTGGTGCAATATCTAGGTCTATTTCTTGAACATGACCTATTTCCTCATGAATCAGCACAGCTTTAGTCATCTTAGATAGCCTCAGAAAAAATATCAGTAAACTGTAAAATGAACGCGACTAATCGCACAGCCTTGAGGCTTATAGTTATACTCTTTATAGCTATAGTCATCCTTTCCATGATGTCGAAGGAGAAGTACAGCTCTGGTCGCATGGATTACCGTCATGGTACCAACTATGATACAAACCCAGCTCGTCGTGTCGGTGGATTTTTTGATACGTGTTCTCCTGAAAATATGGAGGACTGCCAGCGCAACAATCCTTACGAAGGTCTTCCTTTGCCCTAAGTGGTTTAAAAACAATCCAAAAGTATATAGTAAGAAGAATGAACTCGACACGTGAGTTTGTGATTGAAAGATTATCTACCCTTCTCGACATTCCAAAAGATGAAAAAATCTGTACAGATCTCGAGAAGTGTATACTGAACCATTCCTATGATAGGTGTAAGAGTCAAGCTGCTTGGGATAATCCCGATTTTTCTAGTATTTATAAGCACAAGTTTCTATCTCTCCAAAAGTCTATAAGAAGTAATCCCAACCTGGTATCTAAAATCAAATCAAAACTCATAACTGTACTTGAACTGGTGAACATGCGTCCAGAAGCGTTACAACCAGATGGACCATATGCCAAAGAGATTGAGGTGGGAATTCACAAACAATTACGAAAGGAATACATGAACAATGAGAAGAAAAATCAGGATGGCTTTTTCAAGTGTGGGAGGTGTAAATCCATGAAAACAACATACTACCAGATGCAAACAAGATCTGCGGATGAACCAATGACTGTGTTTGTAAGCTGTCTCAACTGTGAGAGAAATTGGAAATGTTAAGTGTGTGCTCTGAGTGTGTGAGATCTGTTGGTAAATCACCAACGGATAGTATGAATGTATAGGGTAATTCTGTTTTCATTATACCTTTTGTTTGTGCACTAGTAAATCCCAGATAGTCGAATGGAATTCCATATTCACGCAATTGATTCATTGTTAAATTAATCACATGACCTATACCTGGTCGAGCCGTGATGACGACAATTTTGTAGCCCATTTGACGTGCTTTATATAGAAGTTCAATTATAGGTGTGTTAGGTTGTCCGTTTGTAAAAATAAGAGTATCGTCTATATCAAACATAACTGCGTCATTTTGTTTCACCCTCCTTTTCGATATATAGTGTACACCCCACCTTTTCAAGTTATCCATTAATGTTATTAAAGAATTAAAATTCAAAATTACCAGATGATTATCGATATTAAATGCGAAGATGACACAGTCCAGATAGCTCGTATTGTTCATGAAAGTCAAGATGAATACGGTATCAATTTTTTAGACAGAGTTCATTCGGGTGTTTTCGAATTCAGTCGGGATGTTGAAACTGTAAATAAGCAGTCTGTTTCAGGATTTTATGATGTTGATGATTTGGAGAAAACTGGTCTATATGTACGTACTCCGAGAGGGTACGAATTGATTGATGACAGTGAAGATGAAGACTTTACGTGTAGTGATGAGGAAAGTGAGGAAAGTGAGGATGAATCCTTGGTTGATGAAGACGAAGACGACACCTAAGTAATTGTGTGTAATATGATAAACATAACAATGGACTATAAAGAACCTAAAAAACGTGTGACTAAGAACGATAAGAAAAACAAAAAAGGTGTTTATACTTCTAAGCACATTCGAAACATACTTAAACAACAGGAGATATCTATAGAAAAGAGAAAGGATGGCCCCGTACCAACCCCCAAATGCTCATTATTCCCAAATGGACGTGTCTGAATATACCGAAGATCAAATTTTTTCATTCATTGGTAAAACTGGTAAGAAGTTTTACTGGCTTACGAAGAAGCTTGGACTTGATTATTTGTGGTATGACAAGGAGCGAAAAGTTATTGAAATTTGGGGACCACTTTACACACACATGAATCAGCAATCTGCTCATTTGATTCGGTGTGAACTTGACTTTTTTCTACAACCTAAGTTAGAGGATACCGTACCCGAAAATCAAGATGAGCATGTACAAACGACCGTCGCAGCGTGTTAGATGCAACTATGAGTATTCTCGTAAGGTTCCACCCGAGGGAAGCTTTTTGTATAAGCTCTTGAATCCACCACCTACACAACACCCTGTAAAAATCAAACAACCGGTATATCATCAAGACGAATATTTGAAACTCTTGGAATCAAATTATAAGTCCTTGGGTCTTTCATTCGTCGATCCGGTATTACCAGTTTTGGTACCCCAAGTGTCGCCAGAACCACCAAAGGAGCCGGAGCTTGTATATGGTGATCGTGTTCAGGTGAATCTTCGAGTATTGAAAAGTGGTATTGTACGAATTAAGATTAACTCGGCTATTGCGGATGTATACAGTAAGTATTATAAGCAGGGTAAGAGACCCCCATTTAAAACTATTCTCAATGCGTACAAGTCTCATGGGTTTAGTAAGGAATATCTGGAAAGAATTACTAAGAATAACGAAAAAAGAAAAGCATTTGCTCTTAAGATTGAGAAAGTTTTCGCAAAAATATTTGACAAGGAGCCAGTTAAAAAGGTGAAGAAGAAAAAGAAGGAGGAAGAAATCGAAGAGGTGGATGTCGAAGATGAGGATAAACCTCCCATCCCAGACGAACCAGAGGAAGAAGAAACCCTTGATGTGGAACCAGATGAGGAGGAGGATGTTGAAGAGGAGGAATATGTATCCGACGGGGAATAAGTACCTAAGTAGAAATCAAATTTTGTAATTTTCATCGAATAATGTTTATTACCAACGCCATTCTCCACGACCAAATTCTTGACCGCTCGTTCTTTTGGACACTGAAAGACGCAACCAACTTTGCAAAAGAACAAGCGAAAGAAAAAATCTGGAAACTCGCAGACGACACAGTCTTTTTCGGAGACGTTGAAGTGAGAGTATATAACACCAAGGACTACAAGAATGAACATTTTCTTTCTTTCGTTGATACCCATTGAAATTGCTCACATGTCATGTGACCAACACGTCGTCAAGATCCAATTAGAAATATGCCAAATGCTTTACACTGCCTGGTACTTTTCTAATGAGGAACACACTATACGTACATGTGCACCTTTCACGAAAGATGGAAAGGTTCGTGGATACAAACCAGCTCACACGAAACACCCCATGACCATGTGGATTGCCTCGAGTCTTGAGAATTACTTGTACGCATGCAAGATTGGCATTGCTTTGACTTTGGAGTATACACATCGTTATGGAAAAATTCACACGTGTGCTAGGCATCTCATGTGGTTGTATGACAACAGACCTTCACATTTTGAGGAACGAAGAAGTGAGACTGCTTATTATTCCGAAGAAGGTATCCCAGAGTGCATGCCAGAACAGTACAGGAGACCCAGTGTTGTTGAGGCCTATCAGTTGTATTATATGATGGAAAAGATGAGTTTTGCAAGATATAAAATCTCTGATTCTAGTAAATGATTGTAGCGACAACTCTATTCAATCATCCCCATATTAAGGGTACTGTTGAGTTTGAGGAAAAGGGTACTAAAGTTGTAATTAAAGGGGAACTGAAATCCACCAAGTATAAAAACAGTTCCCATGGAATTCATATCCATGAAGCCGGGGACCTCAGTGATAACTGCATGGGTGCATGTGGACATTTCAACCCATACGGTAAAAAGCACGGAGGACCTACGTCTAAGGAGAGACACGTAGGAGATTTAGGAAACATTCGTTTCGACGCACGAGGTGTGGCTAAATTCAGGATGGAGGACAACCTGGTAAAACTGAGGGGAACCAAAGCCAATGTTTTAGGGAGGTCTTTAGTGATCCACGAGGACATGGATGATTTGGGTATGGGAAACCATAGTGATAGTTTGACAACTGGACATGCTGGTAAGCGTATAACATGTGCAGTTATTGGGTATTCTAAGCGGATGTGTACAAAAACATAGCTTCGGGTCGAGTCTCAGGGATGTCCATATATCCCATTTCTTTCAAAAATGTATGTACTCCATTATCCGTTGTAAAATCATGTATCTCTACGAGAATCATAGGCTTGTGCTTTCGTATCGTCTCTTTAGCACCTTCCAATACCTGTAATTCATGACCTTCTACATCGATCTTTATTATGGATGGCACACCTTCATAAATATCGTCAAGTCGTTCACATTTCACTATAACCCCTGCCCCTTTCATATCACCAGTTGGATGAAAGCTTGTTCCACCATAATTAATGTGAGAATTGGATTGACACCCATGTTTCGGTAAAAATATTTCGATGCTTTTCTTTTCGTTAGATAATGCACACGGATAGATATTTATAGGGTGGCGAAGTTGATTTTGTTTTGCATTTTTTGTGACTATCTGATGAAAAACTGGTTCAAATGAGGATACTGGACCATAGTCGGAAAACATAAGAGTATTGTACCCAATGTTTGCACCAATGTCTAGAATATCAGTGTCTTTCTTATAGTGTTTCTTGATATCTTCACGCATCCATCCATCCCATTCATGCCCCTTGGCTATTGTTGGACCTATGTACTCATCATCCGCAATGACAGATACGTTATATATGCCATTGTTAACATCAATTAACTGTATTTCCATACTATTTAAAAATATATCAACATCTTTAAATAGGTATGTTATGCCCACATGGTTTTGGGTATGTTCATTGTACAATATGCAACGGTGGTCCTATCTGTATTCACGGTGATATCAAAGAATTATGTGAATCATGTGAGTATTTGGAAATCTGTGAACACAATCGAAGAAAAATGAGATGCACTTTATGCCGAAAAAGTGAGTTAAAACAATGCCACGTGTATTATACAGTATGTTCAGCATTGGAAAAAGTTTTACCGCCCCCAGTGTCAAGGTTGATACCAAAGAACGAAAGGTGGAATACCATCCAAGAACATATACACAGTTTATCCAAGGTCTCAAACAGAAGGAACTCCCGTCGGTAATTATACGCCCCAACAAGAACATCGCTGTGTTCCAGGAAGAGAATGGTGATTATGGTGATGTACAAATTGTACAGACTGAGCAGCTATGGCAAACTCTAATGGAGAGTGATGCTGAAGTTCTCGTGGACAATACACAACCAGCATCTCTCATTGAGAATGTTGTATTGTTCTTTTTCATTGTGTATGTATTCACAATTGCTCGCACTCTATTCGCCTCAAGGGGTGAAGGTGGTATGGGTATGCCTAACCCGTTCATGAAGTCTGCGGAATTTAATATGGAAAATGAGGTCACTACACGATTCAAGGATGTTGAGGGTATTGATTCTGCTAAAGACGAACTCGAAGAGATTGTCGACTTTCTCAAAAACCCTGAGAAGTACTACGGAAGTGGTGCCCGAATTCCACGTGGCGCCCTCCTAGCTGGTGATCCTGGTACTGGTAAGACCCTTCTGGCTCGTGCTATTGCTGGTGAATCGAGTGTTCCATTTGTTCAGTGTTCCGCTGCGAGTTTCATTGAGATGTTCGTTGGTGTTGGAGCAAAGCGCGTCCGCGAACTATTCCAGCAGGCACGAGAGAATCAGCCGTGTATCATCTTCATTGATGAGATTGATGCCGTTGGTAAGAAGCGTGGTGGAAATGGTACACCCGGCAATGATGAGCGTGAGCAGACCATCAACCAACTCCTCACGGAGATGGATGGTTTTGACAATGAGACTGGTATCGTGGTGATTGCTGCTACAAACCGAATTGATATCCTCGACGACGCACTGCTTCGCCCAGGTCGGTTCGATCGTAAGATTCAGGTGTCCCTTCCAAGTGTAAAGGGTCGCCTCAAGATCCTCGGTGTCCATGCGAGGGGTAAGAGGTTTGCACCCGACGTGCGACTCAAGACTATCGCGAAACAGACGACTGGTTTCTCTGGCGCTGATCTCGCAAACTTTCTCAACGAGTGTGCTATTCGCGCTGTGAAGGATGGTGATGGTATCATCACAAACGACATTACTGAGAATGTCTATCAGCGCATTGTTGTGGGTGCTAAGGGTGATGTTAAGTACTCTATGCGTAAGAAGGAACTCGTAGCGTACCACGAGGCTGGACATGCTATCATCGGTGTTCTCGTACCAGATTATGATACGGTTCGTAAGGTTTCTATCATGCCTCGGGGTGCTGCGGGTGGTGTGACCTTCTTTCAACCTTCAGAGGACAATGCTGACAGCCCATTCTACACGAAAGAGTACCTACTCGCTCAAATCCTGGTTGCCCTAGGTGGTCGTGCGGCCGAAGAGGTTATCTATGGAGCCAACCGCGTCACGACCGGTGCGAGTTCTGATTATGCTAGGGTGTATGAGATTGCCCGTGAAATGGTGACAACCTATGGTTTCGGTAAGAACAAATATGATTATCGCAATCTCTCACCCGCGGCTGCTATTAAGGTGGATAACGAGATTGAAAACATCGTGTCCCAATGCTACAGGTATGCCCTCCAGATGTTGAAGGATAACAAGGATAAGCTCGAGGATCTCAAGGAACTACTCATCGAGGAGGAGATCGTCGATGGGAAAGTCGTGTATGACATGCTTGGACAGGGTCGTTGTAATTCGTTTGACTGTTCGGTCAGTTTCGATTAATTTCTCAGGTGATAATAGATATGTCTAACCAGACAAACAATAATAGATGTAAGACGGATCTCACTCAAGATATAGCAGGATTACCAGATGGTGTTGCAGCTAAAGGAGCATTTGAGGCTGTATTTCTTGGAAATATGCTTGCGCATATAGACGGGGAATGTATGAATGATAGAAAGATCATCCTAAAACAGCAGTGTAAAACTCAGTACCCAGATATTCATTCCAAAAACTGGTGTAAATGGTTAACAGCTGTCGATCAGGAAAATCAAATATCTCTCACACATACAATTGAAAGGGGCAATATACCAATTCTTTACAATACCCCTCGTTTATGTGATCCGGGTATTACCATGAGTAAAAACTGGAGTTTGCGAAACTACATTGAATCTCGTTTGTATATGTTTAAATTTGTATATGACTTCGGAAAGGGGTACACCCAAACTTCAAATGGGTCGGGTTCGAATTGCAGAAACAATACTGGAAACAATCGGGGTTCATCGTGTTATCCAAGTACTGTATTTGATTTTAGACCTTATACATTCGCATTCAGATTACCTGGAGCGACCAACAAGGGACGACTTGTGTACGTGACTCAGCATATTACAGTTGACGGGGATTCCGGTGCATTAGGGTTTACGCCTCATACATCGTTAACTACGTTTAATTACAAACCAGTTAAAAATACACAAACTTCTCAAATTGTATTTAAATCACTTGTAAAAGCTGTCATCGATGGTAAAGCTCTTGGATCAAATCAAAAAAGTGTATTAGATTCAAACTACAATCTTGGTAATAATGGTAGTCGTATAAACAATCAAGGTAAATACATCGATACGTTTATCGACTTTCTTAAAAAATATGATAGAATTAAATTTGCTGGTGAGGGTGGTTTACTTTCCAACTCGAATCAACTTCAGGTAGTGACACTCACAGATAGTGTGATACGTACAATGTTTTATGATTTAATACACGATGAAGTTGTTAAAAAGACTGCCAGTTTTGAAGATTTTAGGGATAAACTTATTCAAGAGTTTAATAGCCTTGATTTTGGATTCAAACCTACAACTGGAGGTGCACCAAATAAGGTCGGACGTCAAGGAATTGTAAAATATAGTAAGTTGATAGGTAAAAAAATCGCTGAAAAGTCCTATAAGGCGTATGGGTCTATATTGACACCATCAAAGGCTAATGGTTCGACGAATTTTATGACTGAGAAAGTTAAACGTAAAAAAGATGGTAAAAATGTCATGGTAAATAAAAGCATTCCCCAATACCCAGCTCTATTTAAAACAATTGGAGACTTGTCTCAATTCATGTACGCCGCTAAATTCAACACAATCGTGGGAAGTGGTGATAAGATGGGTATCGCTGCAGGAATGTATGTAAACGCGTTAAACAGGAAAATCGTCAAATGTATGATTGAAGATGCCGTGACTGGTTTTATAATCTATACAGGTATGGATCCAAAACATGTCAAATTTATTACGAAAAGTGGTTGTGGTGGATTATCTAATAAAGCTAATACCTGTTATGGTAGAAACGGTGCAACTGTCACTGTGGGGCAACTTCAGTCTCAAATGCTAAATTCTCTTAACGCTAATGAGAAAACTTTTGTAAATGGAATTAAGAGTAGACAAAAAACTTATTTGAATAGACTCAAAACTAATTTACGTAAGAATAACGTGAATCAGCTCAGGCAACAAGGTGCTTCACCAGCTGCAGCTGCTAAATTAAGAGCTGAAGGTGGACCCACAAACCGCGATGTAAGAGCAAATAAAATCACACGTGCTAGAAATCTTAATGCGTACATTAATAATTTACAGAGACAACTTGGTACTAAGGGTAATTTAAACAAATCCGTATATTTATCCAATCTCAATAAAAATAACTCAAATGTGTCGTTAGCTACTATCAAAGCTAGAGCAAAAGCTAACGCTCAACGCATTCTTAGACAACCAACTACCAACAATAATCAACAAAGAGCCAAGAGACAGAGAACCTAAGTGAACCCAAAATACTATAAAAAATCAAATAAATGAACTCTCCTAAGGAGGCTTTCAAACACGCTACGGCAATCTTCGGTCTCATTTGGGGTGTAGGAAAAGTACAAGACTATGTCCGCGATCAGTGTCGCTAGAGCCCGTATTGGGATGTTAGGTCGTCATATCCAAACGATGGCCATCAAAGAAAATGTTCTGTTTCCAAGTTTGAAATCTCATGTAGATATATATCCTACTGTAATTTCGGGGTACACAATCCAAGTGGATGTTAGACACGAGGAGAAGACTATTAATTTTGTCACTGAGGCTATGTGTCCCAATGAAAAAAAGAATGTGTATCTTCGTCAAAAAAGGATGATGCGTGAGATGTACCCGGAATACCTTATTACCGAGAGGCACACCTAAGTAGATTTAGAATTGTTATAAAATCAAATAAACATGTTTGCCATCAGATCCCCCATCCCCCGCGTACCTTTTACATACAAGAAGCGTAAGATTTCTCGTGTATGTAAGAGCTATTATACCATTGATGAACATAACAGTAGACCACTGGACAAGGTTCAGATGAGTGGAATGTTCCACGTGTTGACATTTCATAACCCCAACGCTGAAGAAGGTATTTATTCCGTCCGTAAATTGAATGATGAAGGTTTACCGGTAGACTGGATTCTGGCATTCACCACTTTCGAGGATGCATTCCGATTCAAGACACTTCTCGATGCTGAGATGCATCTTTCACCCTATGTTCAGTTCGCATCTCGTTTCGAACTCGAGCACGCATGTAACGTATCAGGTTGTAAATGCCGTGTCGTGAATGAAGGTGCTCTCGTGACACCCCCAACACAAACTATGAAGATTACTGACTGGGAACGCCGTACAGCTTTACTTAATGGTAGGTGGTCTGTAAAAGAGAAGGATGATACCCCACCTGAGTGGCCTTAAAAAAATATACCACCACCACGGTTTGGGGTAATAGCTACAAACTTTATTTTAATATCAGGATGTCTTTCTAAAGCCCTCATAAGAAACCTGGCACGTTTATGTGTTTCGTCCAAATCTTTCTCTGTTTCAACTGGTACGAACCCCCTTACTTTTTTACCTAAAAATGTGAAAGGTCTCGGAGCTACCATTTTTCTATTGACCCACATTGACCCGTATGTATTTTCATTTTTTGCATTCACTTTGTTGCGTAGAAAGTTGGTAAGACCCTGTTTTGGTTTAATCGTAAAGTCTTCAGCCTTCGATAAAGTCGTTTTGTTATCGGGTGTAAACTTGTACACCTTTATCATTTCTAAACCTTTACTTAAAAGTTCCTTACGTTTTTTGAAACGATTCATGATCATAACAGTTTTACCCCTGTTGTTTTTATATTTGTCTAAGAGCTTGGTTGACATCCGCGTTAGACTGTTGTTGGTTGGTGTGTTGTATAACAAGGCATCAATGTCGTTACTCATTTATATATATCAACATAATATATGAGTATTTACAGAAATAGAATGGTTCGTATAATGGGTAAAGACTTATTTTTACCCGTAAAATGTTATACACCCACCAAGGAACAATTCTATTCACTGCTGGGTGAATGTAAGTGTATGACAGAGTGCAAATTTAGTCGTAAATCACAACAGAAGAAAGACTGTCGCAACTCTCTACGGGTGAAAGACCAGCAATCTTAGTACTACATGGATGGTCATACATATCCACAACCGTCTCAAAAGACTTCCAACACTTATTACATCTCACTGTTCCATAACCTCTCATAAGCCTGTCATTAATATCATCCGTCTGATGACATCCCATGTGTGTGACAAGTTCTTCCATGTTATTAAAATTATTGCCACACAGTGCACACGAGCATGGAAAAATTTTATGAAAGCTTCGATGAATTGCCCTTTTCACGAAAAGTGGCCATGGAAAACACATCTTACTTACCTAAGTGGTATAAAGTTTTAACTAGATTTAAGTTTATGGCCTGTATGCAGTATATTGCCTTTGATTTCGAGACCTCGGGTCTCCCGAAGGGTCGAAAACCCTTAACACCCGACACTGTAGGACAATATGACACGTGTCGTGCGGTGTCTCTCTCAGCTGCTCGATTTTCAAATCGTGGTCGTTTGATGGATACATTTGATGCTATTATCCAACCATTGGATTTTGAGATTAGTCAAGGATCTATTGACGTACATGGTATCACTCGAGAACGTGCTATGAGTGATGGTCGACCATTCACTGATGTCTTTCTTGATTTCGTGAAGTTCATTGGCCCCCGTACAAGAACTTTCGTGGCTCATAATGCTCAGTTTGATGTGAGTGTCCTAAAGTCTGAGATGATTCGTAGTGGTATAAATTTAGGACTTATTGAGGATTTCAACTTTCGTTGCACTCTACAGATGTACAAAGAACGTTTCCTCAAGCCTATCAGACTTGGTATTCTGTACAGGGAAATTTTCGGTGAAGACTTTGAGAATGCACACAATTCACTCGCCGACTGTATTGCATGTGGTCGTGTGTACCCCTACCTCCTGGGTCATGAAAGGAAGTTGAAGCCCATAGGTGTTCCTAAGGTTATCATCGGTGCCTCATCCGTCGCGTCTGCGGTGGGCATTGGATTCAAGAAGATGCCGGAACTCGTCGAAGAGTTGTGGAAGAAGTACAGCCCTCAAACATTCGAAGGACAGACCAAGGATGACAAGGCTCTCGAAGTCATTAATTCCAGTGAGGCGACCAAAAAGATTCTTGTGGAAGCGGAGGGTTTCAAATCTGATAGTAGCACAGACGTGAATCAGAAGATTCGTGCACTCTATCATCAGATTGAGCATTCTAAATTGGAGCCCAAGGATATGGTCGTTGCGAAAGACCATATTCGGAAGACCCTCTTCACGAATCATGGTACCCGAAATGAGGATAAGACTGCTGACACTGACAGTGCAAACCTGGTTGAGGATGATACGTTCTACAAGTACGATGTTTGTACGATTGAGGGTACCCTCTACCAGATTGTTGGGCGAGTTGACCGAATTCAACTGAACGAGGATGGGACGAGAACCCTGGTGGAGATTAAGAACCGGGCGAACAAATTGTTTGGACGGGTCCGAGACTATGAGAATCTCCAGTGTCAGACATATTTGCAAATGTTGAAGGATATTCAGTATTGTCGACTTATTGAACAGTACAACGATGAGAAGAAGGCGTACCTCATCGAAAAGGATACTGAAAAGTGGAAGAATGAAGTTGTACCCAAGCTAGAGAATTTCTGTGAGCACTTCCACAGTATGTTGAGCGAATCGGTTTAGAGTTTTAGCTATTTTAATGAATAATGTGGAGCGAGTTATTCTACACAAAGCAGATATGCGAAGATAGTCTTCATGACCTCACGGTCCTAAACTGTCTAAATATTATACTCACATCCATCACGATGTGTGTCATCCTTTTCAAACCCCCTATTCATGTTGTGGACAACAGAGTTGATTTGAAGTAAAAAAATGTTTACGTAAAATAAATGAATCCACTTGTACCAGCATTGGGTGGTATGATGTTATGTTCTATCTCAAGCTCAATAGCTATGATGATAGGTGGTGAAGAAACCCCGGATCCAGCTGCTGGTGGTGGTGCTGGTGCTGGTGCTGGTGGTGCTGGTGCTGGTGCTGGTGCTGGTGCTGGTGCTGGTGCTGGTGCTGGTGCTGGTGCTGGTGCTGGTGCTAGTACACCCTCATACCCAGATCACCCACTCCATGGCGACAAATTTTTAGTAAGAGCTGCCCCATTCACGGGTGATATCTTACCCGCGATTATCCCCGATCCCTCTAATGAGAAGTTAGTCGCATTTGACCAAGGCGAAACAAAAAGTGCTTCGTCTACAATGGTTTTTGAACCTGTAGAAAGTAAACCTAATACATATAGGTTGAAGCATAAGGCTACTGGTAAATATTGGGCTTATTGGAATGATGGTTTATGGGAGTGGACAACCACACCAACTGTCGAACATGATATTCTTTTGGAAGAAATGTCAGAAAACAATGGAAAGATGATGTATCGTCTTTCTAAAAATCCATCTGGTATTGCTACACTTTATTTTGGATATCTATATGACGGTAAGGGACGCGCCAGTTTTAATCCCGAAGAGATCTCAGATGGTGGTCGTCTTTTTAAGGTTTTAGATGCTTAAGTTAAACGATAAAAATGTAAATATATAGTAAGATGAGCTTGACCCCCATCAAATTACTGAAGAATAAGGTCAATCGAGACAAACTTCTCAAAATCAAAGGTGAAACATCTGAGATTGACAAGAATGATTACATTGAATCTCGGATTCTTACAAACAAGAAAGCCAGCAACCTCTTGGCTATAGAGGATGCTTCTGAAATCGCCAAGTATTACCTCCATAAGAAGGGTGTGTTTGAGAGAATTGCCAAAGACATACAGAAGGAATCTGGGAAGAACTTCCGTTTCCTGTTCCGTAAGACATCTTCGATGGAAAAGCGACCCCTAGCTGCTAAGGGTCGTGATGGTACCGACTATATTCTCATGGAGCACTCGTTCCCTGATGGATCTGGGCATTACGGTATGACACGAGTTAATCACACTAATAAGACTGCACTGATTTATGACTCGATGAAAAACGAAGATGCCGATTTCGAGAGCCCATTAAAGTCCCTATTGGGTAAAGGATACAAAGTATCGAGTGGGACAATTCATGGATGCTACCCCCGCTTGAGGAACGCGACCAAGGTCGACTTGAATCCCCAACCCACTGGTGGATTTGTGTCGCAATCGTTCAACGAGTTCAAGAATAAGAACTATGGAGGTGGTCGCGGGGGTGTTCCCAAGAAGCATATGGAAGAAGCATTCACGATTTCCCAGTATGATGAACTTTCTCAGCATCACTTTTGCTACATGGAGTCGTTCCTCGCCTTGATGGTGAATCTTGGAATGGTAAAACCCGGTCCCCAAGATCCTCGTGAACGCCTTGAGTATGTCAAGAAGTTCATTTGGGGTGTGATTCATAAGTACGTTCCAAAGTCTAGCCGCGGTACAATTCATTGGAAGTATTTCGAGAAACACTTCCCATACATCTTGGAGACCATAGGTTCCGATGGTAAACGTCTCCCCATGAGACGTGGTTTCATCCAGGTTCCACCCACAAAGGGGTCTGTCAGGTTCAGATTGAAGAAGATGCGTTTACGCAATGACATTGACCAGACCTGGACTCTTACAAAGATTGTTAATTGGTCGAGGGGTGTTCGCAAATGGATTGTACCTAAGTAATTATAAAAATCGTAGAACATAAGCAACATAAGATGGAGAAACTCACGCATCTTATGCAACTTATAGATGCCAACTCGGGTGTTTTACCTGAGGGGGTCTACCTCGAAATGTGTAATGACATGAAAGAGGTCCACGAAAACATGAAGGAGGGGTGGGACCCCGAACAATATAGTTTTGATTCTGAACGATATACGTATTTGGAGACTGAACTGCACAAACTCGTCGCACTTATGGAGAAGATCAAGAAGCGAGTGAAACGATACAAGTTGAGGAAGAGAATGTCAGCTAAAATGAAGAAAGAAGCCATCATGGAGTGGTCTGACCATATGAGACTTGATTCACTTCGAGAATATACAGAGGAGGCTCTACTTGAATCTACAAATCTAGATAGTGTAGATGTTGTATACAAGTGGTATTTGGATATTTACAACGAACGTGTGGAATTTCAGAAAACATCTGCAATTGATGCACTTGTAAGTTTGAGTGTTGAGAGGGATTTATTGATAGAAGATTTAGCACTTGAAATGAGACGTGAATAACCTAAGTAAGACCTCTCCACATCCCCTTTTCAAGAACGATGGACGAAATTTTACAAGAACTCCGTGCATTGCGTGAAGAGGTAGGGTGTTTAAAGGGTCAATTGGGTGGGGTATCTAGGGCTTCCCCGAAACCTCCCAGAGTACCGTGTATTGGCATGACTGGTAAGGGGACACCTTGTCGCAACAGTGCTCAACCTGGGCATGAGTATTGCCGGATGCATGGTGATAGGCCGGCTAGACCAGTGAAGCCTGTGAGGGCGAAGAAGGAGGCGAAGCCGAAGAAGGTTCAGCCTGAGCACACTCACGAGATCGGTGAGACCCCAAGTGAGCCGTGTACATTGTGTGATACTCACGGAGATGTGATGGAATCGGCATTACCTGATTCATGTTTTGAGAGTGATGAGAGTATTGAGGAGAGATTGAGAAAGCTTTTGGAGTCAGAGATGGAAGATGAAAAGTAAAACTTTATTTTTTTCAGGATCAATTAGATTTTGGAAGAATTTCTAAAGTATTTGAGAAAATGAAAAGTATTATGAAATTTCAGATGGGTTCACGAAGTGGGGTCTTATCTGATTTCTCATGGATTGTAAAAAGTAAAACTTTATTTTTTTCAGAATCAAATCGATTTTGGGAATGAATTCTAATTGAAATGAGAAAATGAAAAGTATTACAGAAAATATTTGGTCATGGAATGTAAAATACAAAACTTTATTTTTTTCAGGATCAATTAGATTTTGGAAGAATTTCTAAAGTATTTGAGAAAATGAAAAGTATTGTGAGATGAGAGTCGCTTCGCTCCGGTCATGGCCGCTTGGGGTTGGCTCGTGGTGCGTATAGGTTTTTGATTGAAGATCTTCAGTTGTTAGGATAGGTTATGGGTCGATCAATAGTATTAGGACACGTGGCATATTTAATGAATATAAGAACATCGAATCACAATAGTGGTAGGGGAGTCCCTTTTTAATTTGACAAAAATTTCACTGAACCATGAGATATTTGTCAAATTGGTCTAAAAATAAGCACTTTCATGAATATGGGGTCGCTTCGCTCCGGTCATGGCCGCGAAATTGGTCTAAAACCTCCCTAAAAATGTGATGTTAGGGGTCGCTTCGCTCCAGTCATGGCCGCGAAATTGGTCTAAAACAGACATCCCTCGTGCTTGAGACAGAGGGTAGACCAAATCCTTACCAATTCACGAGAGAGGCCCAAAATGGCATGTCATGGCCTGGGGATTTGCGAAAAAATCAGGGCAAATTATTTTCTTAGC
>Ga0181413_1000066_pt1 | contig 25786 bp, 23 predicted proteins | sample 36SPOviralmetaG_FD_130111 | JGI IMG/M metagenome (GOLD analysis project Ga0181413, IMG submission 130111) | Marine viral communities from the oligotrophic San Pedro Time Series (SPOT) site, San Pedro Channel, CA, USA - 36 SPOT_SRF_2012-09-28 | ecosystem: Environmental > Aquatic > Marine > Strait... | reverse complement strand
TGACTGACGCTGGAGTCGTCGTACATGCCTATAACAAATCCTACAAACTCGTTTCTTTCATTGAAGCACTTTGGTGAAACATAGACTTCATCGTTGGCCGTGATGGCGGAGGTCAAGGCATCCTTGAAAGTCACGGCCGTGTCAGTCAAAGCCGACACTTCTCCAAGAAAAGTGCCGTCGTTCTTTATCACCCGGTCGCCGACATTCAGCAAAGCAGACGCCCCTATTTCGCTTGGGTTGTTTGAGATGGATATGGCCGAACCGCCAACCGAAAGAATGGTCTCCAGTGACAGTGCCCCTGTAGCACCTATGCTGGAACTCCCTGTGAACTTCAAGGTGGTTTGGATTTTAGCGGCGAGGTTGGCAGACGATGCCCACCTTTTGACACGCCTGTTGCCCAGCGCCGTGGCACCGCTGATGGTGTTTGTGGCCCCAACCGTGTACTGGCGGTCAGTGACAAAGGTTGGAAAATCCTTGTTGATGTTGCTGGTGGCGTACGAATAACTCGTCAAGTGAACCGTGCCAAAGCCTGTAGGTTTGAATGCGCTGAACGGTTCGGTGGGTAACATGCTACCAAAATTGATGAGTGTGCGAAGCGGCACAGAACTATCTGTGATTGTACTCCCACCTTGGTGCGTCTCGCTACCCTCGTCACCAATGATGACCCCGTTTATCTCCACCATGACTCTCGGCGTGTTGGTATCAATCGCAAAGCGTTTCAGGATGTTGTTGGGCGTCGGGAAGTGAGAAGCGTTTCTGTCAACACTGATGTCAATCGCTTGTGCCAGCAAATCCATTTGCAACTCATTTTGCAAACCGCCCAATAATCTGATTGGAGTCGCCATGCTTGCACCTCACAAAATGATGTCAGCGGCCTCAAACCTCAAACTGAACTCGTATGCCTTCATCTCGGCTTCCCTACTCACACTCAAATCCGTCACCAGTCCGCTGATGCCGTTTTTGCGGTGCCCCTCTGCGCTGTGCGAAAACAACCTTGAAGCATGAATCTCATTGATGCCCGAAAGTTTGCCACCGGTAGAGCCCTCAGTTGTCAAGAAAAAGTTGCGCTGTGCCACATGCGAATCCAGCACATTCTTTCCCTTCGTGACATGCGTGAGGTACGGAATCTGAATGCCCCTGATGTAATCGCCAGTGTGGTCCACAGATTTGATTTGATTTTCCAAAAAGTCAACACCCATGCTCAGTATTTTTGTAGCGAAGTTGAGGTCGGGGTTACCAGCGTAGTTGTTGCTGTTGGCGAGAATACCCAGCAAATCCTGCGCTTTGTCTCCACCACTCTTCACGCGCTTTCCACTGCGACCGCCCGAGAAGCCTTGTGTGACGGGCATTTGCCCCACACCAAGCGTCGTGTTGATGGTGTCCGACAAAGCGCCCAGCGAAGAGGCGTGTTGCTGAGTGATGGTCAAACGACAGTTGTGGTCGTGTGCCGACTTTGAAATCACCGTTGTGAAAACTTTGTCCATGGTGGTGTCGCCCGAGGCATTGACGGCTTTGCCCAAATCAATGTACGAAGCAGTCAGTGCTTTGGAAACCAACGAAGTGATGTACTCGTCGGTCCTTGTGAGCGTGTTATCGTCCCTTGCTGAGCCGTCCTCGTGCGTCGGGAACTCCGGCCCCACCGCCTTCTCAACAGCGGCGGTTTCGCTAAAGGTGTCGGCGTTCTTGATGGGCAAAATGATGACAGGTGAGCCTGTGCGTCCAATCAGTCCGGGGTCGGAATAATTGACGGGAGCGATGTAGATTTGGTCGCCTGCTTGCAGTGTTACGCCTGTGCTGTGCGGGTTGATGGTCAAAGCGTCAGCCGTGACGCTGACGACTGAGCCAAAGAAAATGTCGTCGTTGGAGTCGGTGACAAAACTTGAGCCTCGGAAAAACAACACACGATTTAACCGTTCACTCTCTGTAGGCTCAAACCACTGGTTTGGTTGCCCACCAGTGACCGTAAGCGTGTTACCCGATATACCTCCTGACGCAATCACCATGCTGGTGTTCCGTTGCTTGTTGAAGAAACCGTGCGGTTCGTTTTTGCTGGCAACCATGAATCGGTCAAACGCCAAGCGTACATGCTTGCTGTTGTGACTGTACTCTGCTGTCCCTGCGTATTCGTGACCGGCAGGCAGGTTGATGCCGTATTTGTAGGAGAGATAGCCCTCTACACTTTCACGCTCAGCGTTCGTGAGAGCAGTGTTGTAAATGAGAATCTCGTAGATGTCGCCTTTGAAAAAATCACCACTTTTTTCCCCTATTTTGAGATTGACTGATGTATTTGGCACATAATCCACGCCGCTGGTTTGACTGGCCTTTTCATCGCCGTTGATGAACAACTTTGCCGTATCTGATTGGCCGTCGGCGGGGTCGCCCGTGTCTTTCATAGTGTAGGTGAGAATAAACGCATCAGTGTTGGTAATGTCAGCGCTTGTTGTTGTTTCATGGTCAACAGAGCCTGCCTCTTTCCAAGTTATCCTCGTTTTGGATGTGACTGTCGGGGTGGTGCTGAACACCTCATAGATGAGACTGTAGCCGTTGCCATCAGAACTGAGAATTGGTGAATCTCCTCCCGTACCACTGTGCTTGGTAACCGCAAATACGACAAACTCTTCGGAATTGAAAAAGGCTTCAAACGGAACTTCCATGACATCGTTGGAGCCATCAAAGCGGACATAAGGCTGACCGTTCACACCTTCCGTGCGATAAACAGGTTGCTTGGAACTGTCGGCTTGCGAAGCCAATCTACCGTTGCCACTGCTGTCTGCCCACGAAGTGATTGCTGTTCCCGAAGCGTGCGACAAAGCGTCTGCCTTGAGCCACAGTTGCAGGCCACTGGTGACCGGATTGAGTAGTGCGCCGCTCTCTTCCACCCAGTAGGCTACAGGGAAGTCAATGTGCTTAAAGTTCCAGTATTGCAAAATGCGATTGCCGAGGTCGTTGACATCGGTCAAGCCCCCGCCAAGCGAGCCGCCGATGCCGCCTGAAAACGAACCGCTGTTGCCGGTCGTACCGCCAAGTCCTGTTGTAGAGCCGAACGACCCCGATGAGCCTCGCATGTTGAAACCGGAGGACACCGGACCACCCGGAGTGCCACCGCCTCCAGCAACTGGCTGACCCCAAGTGACCACTTGCTGTGGTTGGTAGAAATCAAGAATGGCCGTGGCCTGAGCCGTGGCCTCTTGCCCTTCATCGTCAGCCAACACACCTTGGATTTCAATCTGTACAGACGATTGATTGAGGTCAATGCCCATTTTCTTGGCGTCCAAAAGTGGCAGAGCAAAGTTGGATTGAACTCGTTCCACTACGATGTCCACGCTGGTTGCATCAAGGGAGATGGTGTCTCCGTTCTCTTGCACGAGACGGATGGGCAACCTCTCCCCTTCATCCACACTCAGCCACTCCTGTTGAACCCGCTCTGTACGAGTGAGCCGCCCATTTTACTTCGCAACTCTTTGGTCACCATGGTACCGATTTCTTTGGCAAGTTTCTGTTTGTCGGTCTTGTCCGTGACACCACTGACATCAATTTTGAGATTGACCGTGATGTTGTTGGACTGACCTCCTCCGCCTCCGCCTGCAATCTGCCCTTGCTGTACTGGTCCTTCCATCATTTGCTGAAACGGCTGAGATTTCTCCATGTTCTTGAGAGAAGCCGTCAGGTCAGTGCTGTTGACTTTGGTCATCTCCATGGACTTGCTGAACTTGTCCATTTGGGCCTGCAAGGCTTTCATGTTTTCACCTGCCTCTTTGCTGTATTTCTTGAACTTCTCCATCGCTTCAACAGAGCGAGGGTCAATGTCGCCGTCAATCATCGTGAGTCCTCCAGTGGTGGCACACGGTCATAGCCCAAATAAACTGCGTCCTTGGGCACCTCTTCTTCGCTTTGAACCGCTTGTGCCCAGTACAAGAGTTGCTTTGCATCGCTCACTGACAAATCTCTGACCTCCTGTAAGTTCATGTTGTAGTGCGTCATCAGAAGGTACTCCATCCCTTCTCGTTGGTAGCGAAGCCGGTCGCTAACACCTCGGTTGTGGAGGTATTGCTTGATGATTCCGACTTCGCTTCCCGAAAAACCAACCACTCCATGACTTGAGACGGTTCAGGAAGCATGCTGGCCAAGGCTTTACCTTCGTCGGGTGTGAGTGTGTCAACTTCTATAGAAGGTGTGCAGGAAAGCCAGTTGTGAAATGCAAAACGCCAGTAGTTGGAAAAGTCCATGTCACCGCTGGCAAGCAACGGCGCTACTGCTTGAACATCAAAGAATGTCAGCCGTTTGGCTGAAACTTGCACGGGGGCTCCGTTGATGTAGATTTTATTCCTCTTCTCCTCCATACCTACTCACTCGTGTCGTGGAGCCCGCCGGTTCGGGGGACTCGCCCTTTTGCAGATGAGCGAATGGGTTTCCACTGGCTCTTCCGGCTTCGGGATTGAAGAGGCGCTGACCGCCCTCTTCTTCTTCGTCATTGACGATGACGGTGCCATCAAATGGCTGAAATGGGTTCAGGGACTTGATAACTCGCAGTGGCATCTCGCTCCCCTCAACAGTGGTAATCGGTGTCCACGCTTATAACTTTCACATTTTGAGGCTTGATTTTCATGGTCGTGAACAGCAAGCCTTTGTCGTCGGGCATCGGGATGGGCAACTCCGTGATGAAGTAATCGTCAATGATGACTCGGAGGGACGGAGCAGTGCCGCTGGCGGCGATTGGCTTTGTGAAATGAAGCATGATGGTGCCACCTGTGGAGCCAACCGTCCCGCCTCGTTCAACATGCGACCTAAGTTCATGGAAGAGATTGGCATCCTCCAAAGCGAGGACGATTTCCATTTCAAACTCTTCACGCCCCTCTCGGATGATGCTGGCGTTTCTCGTACCGCCGTAGGGGACTTGCTTCAAACTGAGATTGGAAGCGTTGACCGATTCGGCCACAGGGTTGCTTTGAATTGTGTGAAACAGTTCCACACCCGTTTTACCTCTGAGTTCAAAGGCGCTGACGAAGCCCAAGTTTTGGTCAAAGGCCGAAATCTCACCGTTGTAGAACATGAACGGCTTCTCTGAGCCTTCTGCGATACCGCTGGCCTTCCTGCCTATTTTTGTATCAGCGGTGTTTTGGAACATGCGGTGAGCCGTGTAGCGGTCACCGGCGTTGCTGGACTCAAGGCGACCTGTGTCCGTGTAGCAGGAGAGCGCGTTGAAAATGCAACGGTACTTGAGTTCAGCGTCAACCGTGGACGACATTTCCCACTCAACGACTTTGCATCCTTTGAACACTCTCGTCAATTGTTTGCTGTCGTTTGCAGAGCCCGGTGATACGGTGGATTCGCCTGTGGCGTTGAATGAACCTACATCTCTCGTTCTGACGCTGTGCTCCATGCTGAAACTGGGAATCGTCTCAGCAGAAAACAACAGCCGTTTGACATGATTGCTGACAGTTCTTGACGAGTTGATGTGTGGACTGCCACTGCTGGAACTGTCAGAGTATTTGCGAAGTTCAATGGTGTCGCTGGTTGTGTGAGGAAATTGCCAACCACCGTCCACATAGAGCCTGTAGGTGTAGCGCAGAGTACCTGAGCCCAAGTCAGCAAGAAACTCAATCGCTGATATGCGGCGACACTCACTTGATTCAGCCCACTCAAAGTGCACTGCGTCGCTGGCAAGTCCTGAGCCTGATGACTCGGATGGGAAGTATTTGTTCGTGTCTTTGTTTGGCGTCTTGTAGGTTGTTGTAGGGATGAGAGTCGTGTCTTTGATAAGCAAGTAATCGCCTACTGCGGCGTCCGTTCCCGAACCAAAGCGAACGCTACCGCTCTGACTACTCGTCACATCAATGTAGCCCTGACCCGGTTCAATGTCCGAACGAATGATGGCGTCTGTTCCAGCGGCGGTGTACGGCAAAGCGCCACAGTTGTCTTTGCTCACCGCCTCTCTACCGAGGCTGTAGTACAACCATTTGGCGCTGTGCATGGGCATTTCAAGTGCACCTCCTACATGATGCACCTTGCCCGTTTGCTGAACAGCGACCTGACGCCCGAGGCCAACGACATGGTAACTGTGCAAGTCCACTCTCGTATCGGGCAGTGTCATGAAACTCGCCAACCCTATGAACTGGTCAGTCAAACTTACTTCTTTTGATGAACTGGCGGCACTTGCCATGGCGAAGTTTGTGTCACCCTGAACCGTCGGTAGTCCAAGCGAGTGAATCAAAATAGAGTCGCCCGTACCGCTGTCCAACGATGTCGTTGTAGGGAACGCTGGTACGATTTTCAATTGCGTTGCCAAAGCCCCGTCAGTGTTGGTTTCCAGCGTGTGGTCCACAATTGTGTACACCCTGCTTTTGAGTGTGCTGTTGTAGAAGTTGGAGAAAGGGTTGTTGCCTGTGGAAATAGCATGAAAAGTCAATTTCTGACCAATCAGCATACCGAGAGGAACCTTGAGAATCGGTTTGGTTTGCTCAAAAATACTGCTGTTGGTGATGGTGGTTGTTCCTCTGAACTCAATGGTCGTGTGGTCTCGTGTGGCGTCAGTCGTCTTGGCTGTCCATGTCCTCGGCTGGTCATGTTCAATGACAAGGCTCGTTTCATGGCCCATGGTGACCTCGGAAACATCACCTTTGAAATGTGCACCGAACCCACTCATGGTATCGTCTCCTCAAGAATAACGACCTCAACCTGAAATGTGTGCCTGAACAGTTTCTTCGTGCGGTCACTGAGGTCAGTCCTGACTTTGAGAATCATGCGGTCAAAGTTGGCACCGTCACCCTTGCGGTTCACATGAATGATACGGCGCATTTCGTTTTCCATTTTTCGCAAACGACTGCGGCCTCTCGCTGTACGCATGTCAACGGTGATGTTGACTCGTGTCGTGACGAAGTTGTACAGGAGGTCAGGCACTTCCTCGTTGAGTGCAGTTTCGTAGCACAGGATGTAGTCATGACGCTGGAGGTCAAGGCGCTTACCTCGCTCCGGTCCCTCGGATGCGATGTCAAGAATCACGGGCTTGATGTTGTCCGTGTTGGCTCTGTTCCAACCCAAGGCTGTGCTTGCATCATGGTCAGCCTTGAGAATATCAATGACTGCATCCAGCGGCTCTTTGAAAGTGGCGACCATTACGAAAACACCACCACTTCTTTGTAGCGGGAAAGGATGTCCATGGCCTCTCTGCGGAACAGTTGTGCCTTGGAACCGAGGTCAATGTTTTGGCCTCCTTCGGGAATAAGCACACTTCGGTCGTCGGACATCAGCAGTTCGCTCGCTACAAGTTTGGTGGCGGCTTCTTCAATCGCTTTCTCAAGGTATCGCTCACCGTAGATGTAGGCCACTTTGACAGAGTTGAACTCAAAGAACGGATAGGAGTTGTTGAAGTAAATGATGCCCATCTCGTGGTCAAGCCACCAGTCTCGCAAACGAGCGCTGTCTCCACTGCTACTTCTGTCTACTGTGGTCTCACCAGTGATGGCGTCAACGACGGTGCTTTGCGAGCCTGCTTGCAAGGACAAAGAGAACTTGTGTTGAGTTATCGTTCCGGTGATTGCTCCCAAACTACCGACGAGGGCTACACAACCTGTGAAGGATGTAGCGGTCTTTCCTGTGTAGCGAAACACATCACCGCTTGCATCTATGGCCACACCTGCATTCACAAAGTCTGTTGTAGAAGCCACATTGACAGTCGTACTGTCAAGACTGACGAAAGTAGTGGTGTTGCGAGAGGCATGGTCTATAGCGATGTCAGATGATGTCGTGACGATACTGCACGCCTCGCCTGCCTTGACGGGTCGCATGGAAGTTATTTTGACAATGCCCGTGCCGTAGTCTGCGTTGGCCGAAGCCAAGAACTCGTTGTGAACTGCCACATTGGATGATGCACCTTCCAAGGTAAAGGTGGGGCTGAACTCTACAGCCGCCTTGCTCACTCTGTCTTCTTTGTTGATGAGGTCGGCGATGTTCTGAGCCACGGTCGTAGCATCAAAATCGTCACGCCACTGATTGCTCGCAGTGCCTTGTGCGAGTTCAGCGACACTGCCGTTGCCGGGGGACAAAAACACCTTTACCGATGCGAGGTTTGACACATCGCTGAAATTGAGACGAGCCTCCGCCCCACAAATCTCCCGATAGTCTTCACCTTGCCACATTTCAATTCTCAGCATCTGCTGAACATTACGGAACAGCAGAGGCGTCGTACCCACATAGTCGGTGAAGTATCGCCGTCGGTAGGGCTTGTAGGTGTCAAAGTTGATGTACTCAGCCGAGACCAAATACGGTCGCCATGCGTTGTGAGTGTAGTTATCAATCCTGTCTTGGATTCTCTTGATGTGGTCATTGACGATATTCTTGGTCACGCCTCTTCGTTTGCCGTTGGTGAAAATCGTCTTGTTTTGAATTTCGGTGTTTGCTGTCGTCGTGTAGTTGGCATGAGTGACGCCGGTTGTTGGTAGTTTCACATACTTTGTTCCGCTGACATCCACGACGGTCGGAGCCGTGATGACGAACTCAGTGCCAAGCGGGTCAAGGTCGCTGTGGACGAGGATGGTGTCCCCACTCTCAAAACCATGCTCTCTGAAGTCCGCACCCAAAATGAAGAAGCCATCGGACACGGCGTCGGCCGCTCCAAGGACAGGTTCACCTGCGGCGATGCCGAGAAGTTGCCCTACCTTGTCTCCAGTTGTGTAGACGATGGCCTCCGGGTCAAGCGGCCTTGTCTCAGGCTCACCGGGGCTGAACACTACTGGCATACCGCATCACTCTTTCTTTCCAAGGTTGAAGTCCATTTGCTTGCCGCATGTCCTGCACTTGTCAACCCAGCAGAAGTACAGCATTCCACAATGCTTGCACCTCGTACCGGAGCCGATGTTCAGAACATCCCCTGCGCTTTTATTACGATTGCGCTGTTTGAGAGTAACGCCTGCAAGGGGGTTGTCCTCGTCTGTTCTCACCGAAGCCCCGTAGGACTCGTTAAGGCGGATGCCACGCTTCTGTAGACGAGCGATGTCATCAAGACCAAGACTACCATACTCCTTCATCATAACCACCTCAACTGGTAGTCACGATGATAAAGATGTTTCCAAGGACGATGTGAGGGTCAGCCGTAGTACAGGTGTTGGAGCCGATGGCTGTGCTGATTTCAGTAGCAATTGCTGTACGAGCAGTTGCGTCCTGAAAGTCTTTCGGAGCAAACGGACCAAGAATGGTGACACTCTTTGCCATGTAAGCCACCTCATCGGCGACCAATAGCGATGAAACTTCCACCAGCGGCGGCTACAGCGGCACCTACATGTGCCCCACCCGGCGCGTTGACGGTGATGGTTGTTGAGCCAGCCGCCACGGTAGCAAACTCTCGGAAAAGGGTGGCTTCTGCATCATTTTGGTCTGCCGCTGAACCAACTTCCACTTGGATAGGAGCGGCGGCGATAGGTGTGAGAACTGCCATGTCAATGCTGGTCATCAAACTGCTCAAGTCAATGCTCGCGTCCGAGGCTCCGTAAGTGCCGGTCGCTACGATTCGGTCGCCGAAATAGGTTGGTCGGGGGTCAATTGCTACTGCCATTATTCTTCATCTCCTGTTGGGGTTTCTGTGGGTTCCTCTGCTGATGCGAGTTCCTCTGCTACAGGCTCTGCGGCTGGAGGATTTAGATGTTCCTCAACCAGTACCAGTAGTTTGGACTTCGTTGCATATCCGGGGAGTTCAACGCCTCGCTCCGTGAGCCATGCGCTGATGTCCTTCTTGACCCAACCTGAGTCGGGGATGCCATCGTCGCCTTCGTCAACAGAGACCTCAGCGTTGGCATCGCCTTCAACAAGGAAGGCCGAGGGATTGGAACAGATTGGAACTCGGTATCGGTCAAGCCATTCTTGGCTGACTTCTACAGGTTCCTTGCGGACCCAACTGTCCTTGCTGTCAGGGCGCTTTCGGTAGACCGTAGCACCGATGTAGGTGATGGTAGGCAAGAAGACTCACCTTAACCTACAATCATTGTCAGTAGAACAAAGTCGTTTGCACCACCAACGGTGAAAGTCAATTCACCAGTCTCGTGAGAAACTGCTGTGACTGCCGCCGCGAGTGCTTCATCAGTGTCAGTCTCGTTGGTGTAGTTCACCAAAGCGTAGATTCTGCTGAAATCGTTGTTGTATGCGTTCACTGCAAACTTTGCAGTAGTTGCAGTTGCTCGGCAACGGACTGAAATCATGCGTAGAGCCGATACTGGCTTGTTTGTTCCTTGGGAGTTGGTGGCCGTAAATGGAGTAAGAGAACCCGGATAACCGGAAACTCCGGCAGAGAATGCCGCTCCCGCACCGCTCAACCAAGCAGTGTTATCTTCAAGACCGGTTGCGCCGGGCGTGTCTATTGCTCCACCTGTGTTTCCACCCATTGGAATGTCCAAGTAGGTACTCACTGTGTCAATTGCTGTGTGTGCTGTTACTGTTGTCATCTTTCATCATCTCCTGTTGTTTGTCTCCATGAAACCTCACTTGAGGTCGCGGATTGAACCCTGACCTCCGAAGAAAGTTGTCCACACTTCACCCATGGTTCGGTAAAGTCCCTCTTGACCGAGGCGGTTGATGGCGAACGGGTCGCCAGTTTCAATGCCGCTCTCAAAGTATTGGGTTGGTTTTGCAGTGGAGAAGTACACATAATCCGTGTCCAACATGTAGATACGGCTGATGCCGTCGCCTGCCATCTCCTTGGTGGGGATGATTGGAACACCGTTGTAGGTAGCCACGATGAAACCGGCTTCAACACCGGGAACACCCTTGACACCGTTGAAGGTGGGGACGACTCGCTTCTCTTCCATGAATCGCTGTTGTGCTTGGAGGAGTTGCTGGATTCGCATCAAGGTGTCGTAGCCCGTGAGCATGACCTTGGGGTTGCCACCGCGCTCCCAAATGAGGCGGAAGACTTCATCCAAGTGGTCAAGGCTGAGCGTACGGTTGGCGGAACTGCTGTCAGCAGAGTCCTCACCGAACGACCAAGTGTTGGCACTGCGGTCAATGCTGTAGATGTCTTCGTCGCTGGTGTCGTAGTGCGTACCGGAGGCCATGCTGTTGTTTCCAGTGGTGATTCGGTCAAGCGACTCAATGTCGTTTCCTGCAACCGTTGTGACATCCTCGGTGAGCATGTCGTTGATGTGCTCTGCGTGGTGCTTGCCCATCTCTTCCTTGAGGACAGAGCGGATGTCGCCAAGTCCATCGTCCTTGTCGTTGAGGAAGATGGCCGTTTCGCTCATGTCAAAAGAGTGAGCGATGGTCTTTGGCTTTGCGGCCACATTTTGGAAGGTTGGCTTGGTGGTGTCAGGCAGGGTGCCGTTCTCAGCGATGCCGCCGCCGACGACCTTGGAAGGCTTGGCGGTGACAACACGCCATCCACTTCGGTCCCAAGGCTTCTTGGGGAGGATGGAGAAAGCGTTGAACTCTTGGTTCAACTGGGACCACACTTTGCGACCGTAGATGGCTTGGTAGGTACCAGCCGTCGTGGACAGCAAGGGTGCGTCTGCTTTCAAAAGTTCGCTACCACTGTAGGAATAGCCCATGCTTGAGCCTGCGCCGTAGTAGTATCGTTCCATGTCGTTGATTGTTCTCATGTAGTTTCGTGCCATTTTTCATCACTCCTTCATTGGTGGAAGACGCTCCCGGCGAGTCTGTGAACATCAGACCAGTCCATGCTTCCGAGTTGTTCCGTTGATGGGATTTCAACGGTGGAGGTGGATTTGCGAAGTTCCGTACCGGATGAGGACGAACCGATGTTGTCAATTCGTTCGCTCAGGTCGGACAGAGCCTTCTCAATGTTGGCAAGAGGCGTACGAGCATCAAAGGACTGAGCGGCTCGTGCATCAGCGTCAACTCGCAATTCCTTTTGAAGACGCTCAGCAAAGACAGAACCAAGGTTGGTCTTGAACTGCTCTTCAAGAGAAGCGGCTTTGTAGACTTCGTAAGCGGCCTCAAGGTCGGAAGCACTGACATCCGTTGGGCTAAGGTAGCCTTTCTCAACAGTGCCTCCAGTGTTGGAGTTGAGTTTGCCGATGGCGTTGGTGGAAGGAGAGCCGCCCTCTTGGGCACGACCCTTGACCTGACCAGCGAAGTATTCAGCGCCGTCTCCGATTTGCTCAGGAGTGGAGCCGAGGTTGGCCTTGGAAACATTGTCAAAGTGAGTGCGAGCACCACTGATGTCAACGCCCTGAGACTTGAGAGTGTTCTCCATCCAGTTCAGGTAGTCCGTGGTGATGACATCGCTGTACTCACCCTTGGCCATGTCGCCGTCGTGCATGCCTTTGTCCATGCCGTCGTGCATGCCCTTGTTCTCGGTGCCGCCGCCGTACATCTTTTCTTCGTCGTCATCGTCCTCGGACATTTCCTTGCCCTTGTCTTTTTTCTTGTCTGCCATGTGCTCTTTCAAGCCTGCGGGCATTTCGCCCTTTTCCATGGCATCCAGTCGTCCGTTTAATCTGTCCAAAACGCTGGACAGTTCGCCCAATACATTGTCATCACTCATTGTTGTGTCCTCCTTCAATATACGGAATGTCGCCTCCGGGTTTATACCTTTTTCACAAATGGTTACCTCGTGCAGTTCCAGTTTGGAGATTTCGGTGTAATCACCGTGTTGCTGGTCACTCTTACGCATGCGCTTGAATGCCTGCCCTCCAATGCTGAAACCACGCAGGGCTCCTTTGCGAATCTCGTTGGCCACTTCTCGGGCCTTTTCAATATCGTCCCTCACTTGAATGACGACAAACATACCAGCGTCATCAACGCCGGATTTCCAAACACGACCGTTGGAGTCGGTGTAGGATGGGATAACTTGCCCAACTTGAATGTTGGAGTGTGCGAGTTGCACATTTCGGAAGCCGTCTGCTTTCATAAAGCCGTCAAAGGCATTCTTGAGTGCGCTCCTTGTAATGAGGTCGCCTTGTTTGTCAACCATCTCAACCGAAGCGTACCCGGCGATAACAAGGTCGTTGTCTGCCTTGACAATGCTGATGCTCCCGCTGTGCTGGACAGGGGAGGTTCGCAGAGTCAGTGCGGAAGCCATTGTCCAAGAGACAACGCTCTTTCTATTTAATCAAGTACGGAAGACCGCCTTATCAGATGAGACTTCTAAAACACCCTGTTCTGTGGGCACAGTCATGCGTTTTTCGTCTTCTTCGTCTTCTGTTTTCGGCTCAATCGTGTAGTCCTCGCCGGGACGCTTCCTGTTGTCGTAGTCCGGCATGGTTTTCTCGTCGTTGAGATTGGTCGGACCCATCGGTGATTCAATTGGAGTAGCGTAGTCTATACCCAAGCCCATAGTGCCGGTGCTTGACTGTCCGACAGCACCAACTCCGCTTTTGAGAAATCTGTCAATCAACATCAGACCTTTGACCAAAACTTTGTTTTTGTCCTTTTCGTCCCACCAGTTCGTGTTTTTTTCTTTGCGTGGAGGAATCAAAGGCTTCCCGTCGCCTTTGGATTCGTGCACCTCTGCCTTGTCCGCTATCTCAAGACCTGCTTTCAACAACGCACCCGCCACTGGACTCCAGTACGGCCGTTGACTTTCAGCAAGGCGAATCAGATACCCGTTGTTGGCCAACGGAGAATGCACCGTCCACATGTTACCGGTTTGAGTGCACTTGTAGAGCACATCGCCTTGCGGCATCGCAATACGAATACCGGACTTTGCTCTGCTGATTTCGCACAGCCACTGGATGCTTTCTGATTTGGCGAGCATACCGAGTGTTTCTCTGCTGACCAGCCCCTCTCCTTCTGCTTCACCAATCAACTTAGAACCTGTCAGGGTGTACACATCGTCGCCACCGGTTGTCTCCACTTTGCTGACATTGGCGACATTGACCCTGACATGGTCACCTTCGTTGAACTTTTCAGGACTGTTGAATGCCACGCCGACATCCATGTACATCTCGCCCTCTGACTCTACGGCTCTATCACCAATTTCTTCATCTCTTGTGATGGGTCCAGTGCCAAGTCGGTAGGTGTAAGGACCGGCACCTCGTCGCTCCAGCACTCGCAAAACAACATCACTGCCGGGTTTGAGCATCACCCATTTGGGATGGCGCAGTTCACCGACCATGTAGACTGAACTGGCATCTCTGAGTAGGAGTGTGTCGTATGTCTTGTTCAAGTCTTCTACCGTCGTTTTGAGACCTTCGTCGTCGGTCAGTCTCGTATCGCTGGCGCTGGGAACATGAATGTTTTCAACGCCTTCCAATCCACCACGCACAATTTTGATGCGGTCGTTAAGAGGCACATCGTGGACGGCCTTTTCTGCGTATTCAATCACATCAAAAATGTAGTAGCCCTCTTCGGTCTTGATGACATCCGCATGAAAATCCTCGTCCGTGACTTTCTTGAAGTTCTCTTTGTCCTCATCGCTGAGGTTGAACGATTTGGACGACACCTCATCGTCCTCTTTCTTGACAAAGCCCCGCTCGCCTTCGGGCATGTGAGAAACAATCCAATCACCCGTGAAACCTCGCAAATCACCGAGGTCGTCCAATTCAAAAATGCGGTGCATGGCTTGAAGGATAGGGACTTCCTTGCCCAAATCCTTGCGAATGATGTCAGGATTGGTCAAGTCAGCCAAGCCAATTTCAGTTTTGGTGACGGAATGCTTGTCACTGTGCCGAGTGATACCTCGCTCGTCCGGCTTGAACTGCGCCCCCATACGGTCCAGTCTGTTGAGGCTGTCCCGATGAAGTTGATGGTCGGGATGCCTCAGCATTTCCATCCATTCAGGAGGTGCCACTTGCTCCCAAAACTTTCCGAGCGGCTGAATCAATCGCTGTGCGTGCCCTTCGGGCACAGGCGTGATACTGACATTTCCGTTTCTTGAGATGCGATACTTGAAGTTGGGACGGAACTCATCGCCGAACTCGTGTCGCAGACCAGTGGAGTTGTACAGGCTATGAACAGAATGTGCATTGGGTCCGAACTGGTCAACGGGCACGCCGGTCATTTCGTCAGAAGTCTCGGTGACACTTTCAGGCATGGGTACACTGGGGTCGTTGGTCAAAATGCTGTCCAACTTCTGCATGACATTCCAGTAGTCGTTTTCGTTCTTCTGCATGTTGGAGCCGCCCGCAGAGGGTTTGGTCTCGTGAACAACTTCGCCTTGTTTGTTTTCTTTACGCTGGCGACGAGGGTCACTGTTGAACGCCAAGTGGTGATGAAGACCGAGTTGTGAGTTGCGCTCCTCGGCTCTGTGACCGATGGTGTTGTAGATTCGGTTGACCAATTTCAAGAACTCTGTGTTGCGAGACCGCTTGTCTTTCTTCAACGATTCGTGTTCTTTCTCAATGTCAAGGTCGGGCTGTAACTGCTGAAGGTACTGGCGCATGGTCATAACAGGCGCTGAATATGAGGGGTCTTGCTGGTAATTTGGAAGGAAGGTGTTTCGGATATAATCAAGCAAGGTGGCATTGTGATATTCGTTGCTGGGGTCAAGTCCCAACTGTTGCATCAGCGCCTCATTGTCACCCAAGGTCTCAGCACTCATCATCGTCTCGTGACCTTGAAACGCCTGTTTCACCTGTGAACCAATGTCAAGTTGTCCAGCCAACCCTTCTTTGGTGATTCGGTTGTGTCCTCGTGTGTGAATCCCGTGCTGGTCGTGCGGCACCGTGTTGAGATAGTCGTTGGCCATCATAGCGAACATTCGCATGTTTGCTTCCACCGTCTCGTGGTCCAAGTTGGGATTGAAAATGTGATTGAAAAGTTCAGGGTCGGACTGGAGTAGATTTTTGAGGTGCACGCCTGCACTGGTCATGGCGTTGGTGTCGGCCACCAACTTGTCTTGTAGAATACCATCGTGACCATCAAGAGAAAACCTTTGACCGCGTTTCTCACTTGCCTGTTCCAACTGAGCCTCCAAGTCGTCTAACCGTTGATTTTTTTCTCTGATTTGACTGAGCAAAGCCTGCTCTTCCTCCGCATCTAAGCCACCAGCGTTCAGTTGATTTTGAAGCAACGACAGTTCTGCAATCGCGTTTTCATACTCTTCGGTCGCAGGTGACGGTGGCTGTCGTGAAAGAATGGGCGTCACGGAGCCTGCCGGATTGAGACGGCGAGGCACACCCATTTCAGCAAAGGCAGTGGGTTGGTGCGAGCGAAGTCGGTGTTCTTCCTTCAATCGCTCCATGGTGCGTTCGTATTCCTTGTCCAACATGTCGTGTTGTTCGTCGGTGACGGCTTTGGCCTTGTCCGAAGAGTATCGCTGTTCAAGCGCCTCTATTTCTGCTTCTAAATCACCCACTGCTAACTCATCAGGATGTCGGCGGAGTGACATAAAGTCCTCTTCGTGGTTTCGCAAAGTTGGCTGAATCCGACGGTCCGTGATGTGCAGAACATCCTGATGCGGATTCATCGGAGCATTGGCGGCACCGAGCATGGTACCGAGAAGTGCGTAACTGTGCGCTCCGTGCGACATCATTCTTTCGTCACTAAGCGAACCACCCTTTGCATTGAATGGATGGGCCACATTCAGTACGCCTCTACCGAGCAACTTTTTGTGACTGACATCAGCCGCTCCAGCATCACCTGTACGGCGACCTTGATGATAGTCCGAAAGAACCTGATTGTTGTACGCAGAATCAACCGTCGCACCGTGTCGTGCGAAGTGAGCGTTGTAGCCGCCTGTACCTGCGATACTGGACGACATGACAATGTTGTGAGGGTTCATGTTGCTGACCGAATCTTTCATGTTACCTCGCACATTTGTGCGAATGAGGTTTTTCCCTTGCCGCATCTCAAACATTTGATTCTCCTTCTGACCAAACGGTGCAAGGAACGGCATCATTCCGTAATCTCTGACTACACCTTCTTTATCGTACTCATGCCGACCTTCAATGCCGGACTTGATTCGTGAAAACAAAAGACTCTGTTCTCTGACACCTTCCTTCTCAGGTTCGTACTCAACCTGTGCTTCTTCCTCTTCCTCTTCGGGCAAAAAGCCTTCACCGTAGAAACCGCTCGGGTCAAATCTCTTTTCCTTTGGTTGTTCTGTCCCTTTGTACGACAAAGTGTGGTGGTGGAGTTTGTCAAACAGTTCGTTCGGGTGCTTGGCAAGACCGCCTTTGCCTTTGAACGGCAGTTGCCAATAGGTAGAGAGCGTTTCATGACCCTGTTCAGGGTTCATGTAATCGTACTCTTCGTTGTCCATAGCGAAGCCGTAGTGCATTGGAGCATGATTACGCGCCATTCTACCGATACCGGCCAACTGCTTCGCATCAATCGCTCGCTTTTCAAAAATCTCGTCAATCTCTTCTTGTGTGAACGCTCCACCGTCCCACAACTCACCGTAGGTGGGATGCTCACCAGCAGGGTACAATTGGTGATTTTCATCTACGCCGAGAAGCATTCGCATGGTTTGGTAGCCGGGGTAGTATTCCTCCATGTCGCCCTTTTTATTGACGCCTTTGATTTGTTTATATTCTGTAACTTGCAGACTTTCTCTTCCAAACTCGTCCTTGACTTTCTGCATCACAGGTACTTCTGCGTTGCTGATAGGCTCGTACGGGCCAAGACCTTGAACGATGTATCGGTCTTCTTCCATCTTGTTGTGATGAGCGATGGCACGGTCGTATGCGTTCGGCTTACCCGGCGTTTGTGTTTCTCTCATCGCTTCATAGTTTTGAGACGGGCTGACTTCAATGGCCGAACTCGGCAGTGCTTTGGGCCGAATCATCAGACCCTCACCGGGCCGTCCGGGGTCTCGGACCCAGTGATTGTAGAGTCCTGAAAACCGCTGATGAAAGTTCCTGATGAATCGTGGCATCCAATTTGGATTACCGTTGTGCGTGTTGGTACGAAACGCTTGGTCAGGATTTCCCCCGTACTTTTTCATGTGGTCGTAAGCGGCGTTGCGCTCTTCGGGCGTAAGCCATTCCATGCCGAAGAAGTAATCCATGAAGCCGAGGTTCTCCTTCCATTCAGCCTTTTTTTCATTGATGTGACGCTTTCTCAATTCGTGCGCTACTTGGTCCTCATCCATGCCCTGCTCTTCCAACGAAGCCGTCAACTCGTCCACAGCACGCTGGTTACGCTTTGTCCATTCCAAATAGTCGTGTTCGTAAAACGCGTGATTGGTATCGTGTACAGTGTCAAGTGGACCATAGTGGAACTTGTTGTGCAAGAAGCCGTGGTCTTCGTTATCCTTCACCCACTGCTCCCATCTACCTTCCCTATGATGGGCTTTCTGACTTTCTGACTCTGCATACGGGTCGTCAGGATGTACATAATAATCGCCTACGATGTTGTGATACTCTCCGTGAAGGGGGTTCATGTCGGAGCCGAGGTAGTTGTGCGTGCGGTACGGGTCGTTTTTGTCACCGTCCACCATTTGCCACGGTCGTCCAGCAAGCCCTTGTTCGGGTTCGGGCGGGACAATACGACTCTTGTCGTAACTGGGATTGTCGGCGAGGTTCATTCCCGCACCGTGTCCCATGGCGTAACTCATCTGCTGTTCGGTCAGGCCTTGAGCCTGTTCCATACCCTCACCCTCAGTGTTAAGGTCGTATGAAGCCGAAGGACCAGTCACCTGTTGCTCGTCCGCCTTTTTGATGACGGAGTTGAACATTTTCAACAAGGCTTCGTCTTCGTTACTGAGGATGTAGCCTCTGCGTTCTGCACTGACAGCAGAAAAATAGAAATCAGCACCTGCGTCAAACTTGCCGATGCCGTCAACCAATGACTTGTAGAAGGTTTGTCGGTTCCTGTCAAGGGTGTCCAGCGGACCTTCTCGCATTTACATCACCAGCCGCTCAAAGAAGACGGCTGGAGATTCGGTCAACGGACTTCTTCAAATCGCTCATTCTTGGTCCGTCGCCGCCTGTGAAGTTCTCAAGAGCGCCTGTCGTACTGAAAGCCGTCGGGTAGTAAGGAGAGGTGCGCGTCAACACATCGCTGTTTTCAGAGATAGCGCCTTTGTTCGCTACATCCTCAACGGCAGGAACCACATTGTTGGTGTAGTAAAAGGCGTTGGGAGTCTGCGAAGGCTGGATTTCAAAACGAGCATGGCCCACTTGAGAGCCCTCTTCTTGACTGGAATAGTCGGGCATGCTACCTTCCTTTTTGGCGATGCGGTCCTCAATTGCCTTTGCGGCTTTGAGAAGTTCGTATGCTTTGTCGTCTGCCAGTTCAAATCTTGGTCTCATGTTGTTCACTCCATACCCATTTGGTTGCCGACGGAGCCCACATCCTTGGCTTGTTCAGCCAAAGCGTGAATCTCTGACCAGTCCATGCTGTGGAAATCGGCGTTGGTCTGCGGCATTTCCAAATCACTGCCGTCTTGTGCTTTGAGAATCGTAGCATCAGGAACATCGCCCCGGAAACCGTCAACGAGCACATCCTCGGGGCGCTGAGTACGAGCCTGCACAAAGCCTGCTTTTCTCAACATCAACGAAGGGTCACTGACCATTTTTTTGAGTTGTCTGTTTTCGGCTTGCAAATCTCGCAAACCTGCATCCATAGATTCCATTTTAGTGATGAGAGCGCTCATAAGGCGCTCTGCGACATTTTCTCTCTCTTCTGCCACAGTTTCACCTCACAAAGTTCGGTTGTTCAGTTTGCGATTGAGGGGACCAAACCTGCTGGTTCGGATGGTACCGGGAAGAATGTTGGTCGTTCCTGTGTGCACGGATTGCACTTCGTTTGTTTTTCGGACAGGCACGCCACCTGCGTAAATGTCGTTGATGCCAGCACTTGGCGCAGGCTCGCTCTTCATGACCGTGGTCGTAATGTCCTTGTTGATGAAGTCAGCGTACTTCAAAATCTCATGAATGTGCGTTCGTGCAGTGACGCCGTCTTGCTTCTCAAGTGCGTCGTAAAACGCATCCACATGAGAACGCATTTTGCGTGCCATAGGGTCAAGTTTCCTTAAGTCCATGCCCATCTCCAACGCACCACTTGACTTTAAGTTTCCTAAGCCCCTCTCGGATTCCTTGCATTGAGAATGCCTTGACTGGCCTGTTCAACTCCACCCGGCGATGCACCTCGTTGCTGAACACTGGACATTGGACTGCCTGAGCCAAAACTGGTTCTGTTCTGCGGACTTGCAGGGCCACGGTTTCTCAACCCCACGCCCTCGCCGCCGGGGTTAGCCATACCCGGAACTTGCGCTTGACGCCCCATCTGCGCCGCCAGTTGCGGAGGTATGTTGCGACTGGGCAGTGCGCCCGGTGTCCCCATACCACCGCCCATTTGCATGCCGCCCATCTGTTGCTGTTGGGGCGGTGCTTCTGTGGGGTCAGGTTGCTTGTAGATGAAACGAATGTCTCGGTTGGCGTCTTCTTTGAGTTCAGGTTTGTAGCCCATCATCATCATGCGCTGAGCGATGTTGACTTCCATCTCGTCTCTACGCAGGCGAGTCACCTCGTCTTCCTCTTCGTTCGGATAAAGGGTGAGTTTCCAATCAGAAACATCCATTTGCAAAACCAGTCTCGGAAACAGGTGGTCAGTGTAGACTTTGTGACCGAACTCTACAGAGCGATTCGTGACAAGAATCTGCATACCTTCGTTGTTCAATCCACCGGATTTGCCCGTGTCCATCATGAACACATTGGACACGCCGTAGAACGCCGCTATGCGCTGTCGCATTTCGTCACGAGCAGGGATGTACTGCATTTCTTCAAGACTGTCCATCAGTTTGACCCAATTGACGCCACCTTTACCGTTGCCCTCTGTAGCAATTTTGGGAATGTAGTGGGGGTCTCGCTCCAGTTTTTCATCGGTGGCTTTCCAAAACGACTTCATGGATTCAAGGTTCTCTGTGTTGATGCTGAGAATGCCTCGTGGAATACGCCGTTTGGAGTAAGCGGTGTACATGTAGTTGTCCATGGCTGTAAGCGTCATGGCCTGTCGCCACAATGTGGACACGGGCGACCTACCGTACAACTTGGAAGGCTGATATTTACTTACATGGATGACTTCGCCTTTGAGATAATACTGCGTCTTGCCGCTTCCTGCGGTGTTGACATGGTGAACATCTTCCATTTCTGTTCCGCAAATAGGACAGTTTTTGTCGTCATGAGAATAGGCTTTTACTTCGCTTCGGTGAATCGGGCAAACTCGGAAACGCCCGCCTCGTACGCCACGCTTATCAGCGATGATACGCATAAAAATAGGGTCACCACGAACGATTTCTTTGATGCGATAAAACGCCATTTCGTCAGTTTCAGGGTCAATGAAGTATTCTTTGATGAGGATAAGAAAGGCATCGTCGGTAATGTTGAGGTCGTATTCAATCTCCCTCATGACATCCATGAAAGTCTGCTCCATGGAGTTGCGCTGTTCAAGGAGCCATCGTGGGTAGACCAACTGATTCGGGTCCGGGTCTCGGACATCGCCGCCGCACTCAATGCAAGTTTCCACATCGTGCTGGTACTCTTTGTCGCAGTCAATGCACTTCTTGTGGAACTTCTTGTCCCAGTAGTAACCTCGTCGGAAAATCTCTTGCTGGAGCGTGCTGAGAACGGTTCGTAGAATCAAGTTTTCGTTGGCAACAGCGTACAGTGCAGGAATGGTGATGCCCTGCACAAGAACAGGTTCCTGAATACCGGTGGTCCACAAAGGCATTTGTGGCTCGGGGGTGCTTCTCCTACGGAACGGATTACCGATGGATTCCAGCAATCTGCCAACTCTTCCCTTTTCTGCCATCACAATCCCTCTGCCCAACTTATGACTGTTTCACGGTCTACTCCCCATTCTCGCAAAGAGTCCTTGCCTTTAACGGTTCCATCCCTGTTGGAGAATTGCACAAATCGCTTCAACTGCGTTTTCCGCACAGGGTCTTCCTCCTCAATGTAAGCCAACACCGCCTTTGCCTGCATGTCTTTCATCCGCAGATGAGGCGTCAACTGCCCGAGCAATTTATTCAAATCGTCTTTGGCATAAAAACTGACGCGATGTTGACTTCGCTGGTTGTCCGAGTACACTTTTTGGTCAAGTTGTAAAACGCCTGCGCCGATGTGTTTGTGCAATTCTTCGCAGTGCATCCGACCTCGGTCACCAGTGGCGATGAACCCTGCTCTTGGCTCTCCTCGTTCGGTGATGGTGATGTAACCATCAGCGTCAAGAAAACCTGCGGCGTACGCCCAAGCGTCTTTGAGAATCAGACCCGAACGACTCATGCACATGTATTCGCCCTTGCGGTGCGACTTGATGATGTTGATTTCTTCACCGTACATGTTCAGCAATTTAGACAAACGGTTGGCGTTCAATCGCGGTACACCTTTTTCAATGAGGTTCTGAGCGATGGTTCTTGCTTTCATCGCACCTTTTTCTTCCAACTCTTCCTTGGCGAGCCTCATCCACTTTTGCTGTTCTTTGGACAAGTTGTCAAATTGATGCAAGGCGTTTCTCCAAACTTTTCTCGCATCCTGTTTCTGTGTCATGGCTCCGACCCAAGCGTTCTTTTCTTCTTCACCCCACACATCTTCAAACTCGTCCAACTTGGCCAACGAATCTTCCGCACTGTCCCAAATATGACAGGCTCTGAGGAGGCTGGATTTCCTTGTACTTCCGAACAAACGCAGTGCTCGTAGGTCTTTGTTGGTCAGTCCCATTTTACGCATGGTGTCTTGGTGTCCCTCGGCCCATCCCAATTTAGCCAGTGTTGCCTCCACTTCCAAACTCTTGAGGCTACGGACGCTGGCGATGATGTTGTCAATTTCGTCTTTGTCTTCCTTGAACACTCGGCGTGCTTTTCGCAAATCACGAATCACGGCGTTGGCACTCTTGCCGATTTTGTCTTCAAACCAACCTTCGCCGGTCGGCGAAAAGGGAGCGTACTGAGGAGGAGGCATCTGCTCTTCACTGAACAGCACCGACTGCGATGCGATGGATTTGGCGATGTGTTCGTCCACCATCGGATGGCCGAGCAGATTACTGGCGATGGTGTTGAGAATCTCATGGCCCATGTCAACCGAATGAACAGCGTTTCCGACACTCAGGCTTGGCCACATAACATCACCCAACTTTTGGTATCACATAAATCATGCTGTGAACCAACTTGCTCCTGCGACATTTCGTTGAGGTACATCACCAAACCAGTCATCTACACCTTCAAGGTAGTCGTCCAGCAAGACAATCGTGCCCCTGAACTCCTTTGTTGCCCAATTGGCCAACGCCACACTCACAGCCAAGTCGTCGTGACTGCCCACCGATTCCAGTCGCCCGTTCTTCTGCATGCCGAACCGACTGAGTTCAGTCTCAAGCGTTCTCGTGAACTCCTTGCTTCTCTCGTCGCCCCAAGGTGTTTTGATGTGCCCTTGCTCAAACGCAAGAAGCAGACTCATGAACATGGACTCTTTTTTGGCCCTCGTCGTCATGAAGACTTTGATGGGCATGTCCGCCGCCATTTCACGCATTTCTGCTTCCAACATGCGCTGGAAGTTGTTACCTTCCAACTCAATAAGGTCGGGCTGAAACTTGCTGTTGAGAGCAACCATCGTGCGCTTTTGTGCCATGGACGACAAGCCCTTTTCGTGAACACTGTGAACCAACTGCTTCACATCTTCACCGGGCAACATACGCATGACCGTCATGGCCGCGTAGTCAGCGTTTTTGTCAGAAGAAATAGCAGGGTCGTAGCCGATGAAGTGCTGTCCGAAAATACCTGTGGACTCGCCTTTGTCGTCATATTCGTACTCGGCCTTGTCCATCAGACGCAGAGTTGGGTCGCGAGCCTTTTCCAGCAAGTGCATGGGGAACATGCTGGACATATCGTGGATGGGTTCGCAGAGGTATTCACGAGCGAACTTGATGGCAGGCATGGATTCCTCACGCTGTTTGAGGGCTTCAAGTGGCCATCGTCCGGGCCACAGCGGTTTGCCGTCGGGCAATATGGCAGGGTAAGTTTCCACGGTGAAGGTGTCTTTGTCCTCCAACTCGGCGTACAGGTCGTTGTACGAAAACGGTGTACCGACCATCATCAAACGGCCGGTGTGGTGAAGAACAGGGAGCAAGACGGTGTAGAACCAATCGGCGGCTCTTTGCAACTCCGAACTGGTCGTACCCCACAGAATGTCATCGCAAACGACAATATCCGGGTGAAAACCACGAGTAGCACCGCCCACCGACTTGGCCATGATACGACTGCCGTTGGTGAACTCAAAGTAAGACTTGGCCCAAGGCTTGCCCTGTGGCTTAAGTCCCTTGAGAATGTCAGCAGAATCAATGTTGTTTCGGATAAACCTCATGTGTTCCAAGGTCTGCTCAAGGCTGTGACTAAACACCATGACATGCGTGTTAGGGTTGAACGCCGCCAGCCACAAAGCGTAGGACATGAAGAACACCGACTTGCCGTGGTCACGGGATGCCTTGACGCAGTAGTAGCGATTCTCGTTCAGACCTTTCAGCCATTCTTCGTGATGATGTGACAGTTCAAAGTCAAGAATCTCAGTGAAGAAATAAGCGAACGATTTCTTTGACATTTGCGTGTCCATCTCGTGAACGAGGTCGTTGATGTCAGCCATCAATTACCACCCTGTCGTTCTTGTAGTTCTTGTTGAATCCGTTCAAGTTCTACGCTCATGTTGCCAACCACAGCGGGAGTGTCCGACTCCTCTTCGTCATCGTCAGGAGCAGGTGCAGAACCTCCAAGTGCTCTATCAGTCCGATTTGTATTAAACTGGTTGCTTTGATTTTCAATGGTGTTTATTTCAGCAGAGGCACTGTTTTCTCCCAATTGAGGTATAGAATTGCTTACTGCTACAAGACTCTGTGGGGAAACTACAGAGCCATCGGCCCTTGTTACACCTTCCATCGGGTCAACAACTCCCACCGAGTCTTCTCTTTGGCGTTGCTGGTTTCGGACTGTTTGGTTGAACAAGTTCAGACCCTCATCTATTCTGTTTTCGGGTACCCCAGAGGCTACAAATGCTTCTCGTAAATCACGATGGTCCTGTGCAAACTTACGATTCTCTGCACCGAATTGAGCGCCTTCTGCGGCGGCTTGTGCTCTCTGTCTTGCTTGTGCTTCTTTTGCTTGCTGAGCGGCAAGTTCGTCTTCTCGGTTCACTTCTGCAACCCGACGACGCATTGTTGCGGGATTTATACGGTCGTTGACATCGTATCGCCTGTTGTCAAAGCGACCCTCTGCGGTCATACGAGCATAGTCCCTTCTTGCCTCTTCGTCATAATCAGCACGAGCCTGCCGTTGACGACCTACGCCTACGAGTTTGCTTCTGCCAAGTGCTCCACCGAGTGCTTTGCCTTGGGCTCCGCCGCTTATCATCGCTTGAGCGAGTCCGCCAAGACTACGATGACGACCAGCAAGTGCGCCAAGTACGCCGACAGTACCTCCAGCGAGGCCACCTAATTTTTCTCGCCTCGTTCTACCTACGGCTGGTCCACCGCGACTACGACCGCCGCCCACCATCATGATGGGCGGGCCACCGCTGACCGTGTTGTAATTGGGCTCAATGGCCTTCACGACGAGAACCTTGTCCATCAGAACTCACCTCGCAGGAAGCCGTCAAAGTAGCCCATTTTTTTCCGAATCAAATCAATGTCGCTCACGACATCTCGGCTGGTAAGAATGTCAGGGTTCTGTTGCACCAGTGCATTGTTTTTCAAATCAAAGAAAGTTTGACCGGGCGGCAGTCCCAAGTCCCCTTGGAACGCTTGTTCAGCAGGCGATGCCATACGAGTTGCCATAGGTCTCGGTGCAACTCCAACCGTACCGCCAGCCATGGGAGCAGGTGCCGCACGAGGAGCGGGCTCAGGTGCCATGGGTTCCTCTCGTTCTGTAGCACCGTAAGGAGCAAGCATGTGCTGACCGGGATAAACACGATGTAGCCAG
>Ga0181413_1000065_pt1 | contig 25805 bp, 26 predicted proteins | sample 36SPOviralmetaG_FD_130111 | JGI IMG/M metagenome (GOLD analysis project Ga0181413, IMG submission 130111) | Marine viral communities from the oligotrophic San Pedro Time Series (SPOT) site, San Pedro Channel, CA, USA - 36 SPOT_SRF_2012-09-28 | ecosystem: Environmental > Aquatic > Marine > Strait... | reverse complement strand
ATGGTATAGTTACCACTTCCATCATCTATCTTTATACTACCTGGCATATCTATCCTTTAGGGTTGTCATCTTTTACTGTCTTTAAAGCTGTGTAAAAAGCACCTGTGTTATCTAGTGTACCATTATTTATATCGTGCCATAGCTTATCAAACTGTTCTGCAAGAGCAGGGTAAGCAGATTGTCTGTCATACTTATAACCATTGGTTTCTTTATCTATCTCATTTGCTCTAATTTCTTCTGCCCAAGCATCAATAGTTTCGTTATATTCTTCTTCTTCAAAAACTCTATCTCCACTTTTTAAGGTAGGGTTATCATCTTTTAATTGTATTTTTATTGTGTCTAAATCTCTAGCCATTATTTTACATACCCCCAAATTGCAAAATTCCCTGATACTATATTGCCTGAACTTGCATAAACTCTTACACCATCTATTGCTGTGTTGTCTTTAGCAAAACAAATTAAATTTGAAATGTATTTAGTTCCATTACCTTGCTCTCTAATACCTCTTGAAACCCAAGTTTTTTCTGTGTCGTGTGGGAACAACTCTGCAATAGCGTGTCCAAATTCTCCAGTATCTGAACCAGTATTAAAACCTAATTCAAAATATCCTGTTGGATTTGATGCAGTACCTGCTACAGAACCTGAACTATTTGTTGCCATTGTAAATCCTGCTCTGTGTGTATATACAGAAGTAAGCACATCAGAACCACCATTTCTAAAACCTACTCTTGGTGCAGCATCATCAGTTGCAGGGTGGAAATCTTTTAATATCATCTTATATCCATAATATTTAGTTCCATCACATACATCAAAGTCTTTATCAGCATCATTATCAAATGTATATTCACCTAACTTAACTAAACCACCACCTGCTGCTGCTGCTAAAAAGTTATCTTTAATTAAAACACCATCAATGGTTACACCATTTGCACCTGTATATTCATTGATTGTGTTTACTTGTATTTCACTCATAGTATCACCATTGTACCTGCATTTGTTACTGTACCTGTTATTGTAATAGGTCCTGCAAGAACTGTTCCCTCTGTTGCTGCTACTGTAAATGTAGCAGATTGTGTTTGATTATGTCTAAACATTCCACCTGCTGCTGTTAATGCAACACCACCTGCGTTCCAATCCGCCATATCTGTATTGTCTAACTCATAATGAATACCACTAGCTACTCCATCTGTAAGTGTGAAATCGCTATCACTAGCCACTAATGCGTTAGCTGTACCTGATGAATTGTTATCTACATAATCTTTTACTGCTGCTGATGTAGGCAAAGTTGTATCATTGTCATTTGAAGCAATACCTTCACTTTCAATTACTACTGCTGCTGCTTTAAAATCTGCAACATCAATGTTAGATATAGAGTTACCTGTACCTTCAACATCAAATGTTTTATTAGTAAGAGTATCAGAACTACTTGCAGTTATGTAAGAACCTGATGCTTGTTTACCATCTAATTGTGTCTGTATGTCTGAGGTAACACCATCTAATCTTTGAAACTCTGCATTACTTACTGAACCATCAGCAATTTTTGCAGCATCAATAGCAGCAGATGCCTTAATATTTGCATCTTCTATATTTGTTATTGAGTTACCAGTACCATCTGCATCAATAGTTTTATTTGTAAATGTAGTTGTAGATGAAGCTGTTACATCTCCCTTAGCATCTAGCTGTGTTTGTATATCTGAAGTTACGCCATCAAGTCTTTGAAATTCTGCGTTACTAACACTTCCATCTGCTATCTTACTTGCATCTATTGCTGCAGCAGATTTGATATTAGCATCTTCAATGTTTGTAATACTGTTTCCTGTGCCATCAGCATCTATTGTTTTGTTTGTTAAAGCATCTGTAGTAGATGCAGTTATAAATCCACTATCGTGTGTAAGAGTAGATATATTATCACTAGGTTGTGTAGCACTATCCGCCAAAGAACCTTGTGCTGATGTAGCTAATCCTGCTTCTGATGCTGTTTGGTTTATATATTTACTTGAAGAATTATCATAAGCAATAATATCGTTATCGCCTACAGAAGTAATAGTTACATCATCTAGTTCTGTAAGAGTGTCTTTAGTATCTACTTGTGCATCAACATAAGTTTTTACTGCTTTAGCTGATGGTATTGTAGTATCTGTACCTGCAACAGAACTTATATCTGTATCTAGTACACCTGACTTTAAGTTATCTACTTCTATGTTTGTTACTGTGTTGTTATCTACATCTATAGATTTATTAGTCAAGGTATCAGATGATGCAGGTTGTACTGCACTATCTGCTAATGCACCTTGTGCTGATGTTGCAAGACTTGCTTCACTTGCAGTTTGATTAATAAATTTACTAGAACTATTGTCGTAAGCTAATACTTCATTGTCGCCTACAGATGCTATTGTTACATCATCTAATTCAGCTAATGTATCTTTTGTATCTAATTGGTCATCTACATATTTTTTAATTGACTGTTGTGTAGCAAGATGTGTAGCACTATCAGATGCCATGTTATCTTCATCTTTAACTAATCCTGATGTATTTACTGCAGTACCATCAGAGTTCATTATTGTATCTACTCTGTCATTTAAGTCATCAAAGTGTTGCTTCATAGCAACCATTCTGACCTTAGCACCTACAGCGTGTGCGTTTAATCCACCACTATCACTATCAATATTTCTTACTACTATAAGAGATACTCCACTTCTGCTAGTAACTTTAACATATTCTCTTGTAGCATCACTATCAGGGTCTATAACTAAATACATTGGAACTGAAGTTGAAGGTGTACCTACTGGTGCTGCATTTACTTGTATTGCTACTTCTGTTGCGTCTGCACCAATAGCTAAAGCTAATGTTGTTTCATAAGCATTTTGCATTAAAGTTTTTTGTGCTGTCATTTTATCCTAAACCTGCTACTCCTAATTGTCCTACACCTAGCAATCTTGTTACTATTGTAGCAGCATCTTCTGCTCTCACACCTCGTACTCTAAGTAAACAATATTGTGTTACAGAACCTTTCTCTGATTTTTCAGAGATTGGATACTGTACAAATTCTACTACACCTCTAATAATTTCGCTAGGTTCAAATAATTGTAATGTAACACTATCTCCTTCTTTTTGTTTTAATGTTTGATAAATTACTTCTCCTAAATTTCTAACATTAAATGCTTTTCTATTTGGTCGTTCTACTTGGTCAGATAAATTTATTGGTACTGTTATTACAATAAGTTCAGGTCTAGGCAAAGCTCTTACTGATACTGTTCTAAATTTAGGACTTATTGTTTTTGTAACGTTAGGTTCTAAAACAATTTTAGTATTTATATATCTAGCATTTCTATTTAATTGATATTCTACATTACCTGTACCAGTAACAGACTGACCTATTAACTCCCACCTAACATCTGTAGGGCTATCAATAGTGTCATATTCAGTTGATACAAATATATTTATACTTTTTCCTTCAGCTAATTCATCATGTTCTACTTCTACACCAACCCATTGTTTATCTTCTGATGTAAAAAAATCTGCGTTAGGTAATATAATATAACCTTCGCTTTCAAAGGTAGATTGTTCTTTGTATATATCACTACCTGATACACATATAATAAATTTACCGTTATTTTGTGTTATTGCAGTAACAAAACTATTACCAACTGTTTGTAAATCTCTAGCCAAACCACCTGTAGGTAGATAATATCGCCACAAATTTGCCTCATTAGTTGCTTCTTTTATTCCTATATATACACTATCTCTTGACACAAACATTGTTTTAGGTGTTGTATCAACAGCAGTAATCCATTCTTTTATTAACTGTCTATTAGCAAGAACATATAAATTATCTAAAGCTACTAATTCTGCTTTATATAATCGTCCTACATTTCTAGCAACTTCTTTAGTTCCAAAAAATATAATGCCTTCTGATGCTGCAATAGAATGTACTTCTTCAAATGGTATTTTTGTTTGACCTTGATTTACAAAAGCACCGCTTGTAAGTTTAAAAGAATATATATTTCCATCAGTGCTTGAAGCTAATACTGCACCACCACCATCTACAATACCTGAAATCTGATGTGTAGGTTCTACTTCTATAATACTATCTGCATCTTGTAAATCAGAACTACTCCAACTTTTATTAAAAGGACTTACTTCCCAAATGTACTCAGCTGTTCCATCATTACCACTTATCCATAATCTATTTTTAACAAACCATACACCAGTTAATCCACCAGAACTAGATTGTGCAGTAGTACGTACACTCCAAGTACTTGTTCCATCATACTCAATTAACTGTGACCCTGATGTTCCATTTTTTGTAGTAAGAAATAATTTGTTACCAAACGCTGCTATGCCTGTAAAGTTATGTGTAGCATTATTTGTTCCACTATTAACCTCAGTCCAACTATCTCCATCTGTAGAGTAATACACACTTGTATTATCAGTTACCCACATTTTTCCATCTGTAGTTTGTGCCATATAATTATTAGTACCTGCAAATTGCGTAGAGCTACCTCTTACATTTACATCAGATGTTTCATGTAATAAATGTACATGATAAGAATTTTCTTCATCTCCATGAAATACATCTACACCTTTACTATCAAAAAATCTAGTAACATCATTTTCTTTAGCATTTCTTCTATGTGCAGTATCTAAACCTTGACCACCACTAAAATTTGACCGAGAAAATATTTGACCAATATTAGTAGTTATATCTTCAGGATTAGATTTTAAATTTATTTGTTGATTAGGAAATTCTGCAGTAGATATAGTCATTTGTCTATCAGGTGCTATAGCTGCTCTAAATAATAAATCATCTAATATAAGGTCATAACCTTTTCTTTTAGGATTAGATATAGTTGAAGTAGTTGGCACTCTAGGCATTACGTACTCGGATAAGTAATACTATTAAAAGATACTGGTTCAGGAAACCTAGCTCTTAAATCTTTTCTTGCTTGTTGTATTAATAATTGTTGATATTGTAATAAAGCATTTCTAATTGTGTTAGAACTTCCTATAGGAACATTAATTGTTTGGAATTGTTCAGTAATATAGTTTGCTTTCAAATTAGTTATATCTTGTCCTGATACTAATTGTGCTGCTACTCCTGCCATAACAATAGGTTCGTATTCATTTTCTAAACCAACAGAAGAAAGAGTTGTACTTTCGTCAGTAATAGATACAAATTTTTTTTTGAAAGTTACATAAATAGTTTTACCTGCAGTAATACCGAAAGACTGTATAGCATTTACTTTGCTTGGACCATTTGTATATGTTACAGTTTGGCTAACACCTGCATCATCTGTATAGGTAAATGGATTAGGTAAGTCTACAAGTTCAACTGATACTCCTCTAAATTGTGATATTGTACTATCTTGTCCTGCATCAAAATCTGTATATTGTGATACTGCTTTGATAGGTGCTATTAAATAATTATCATTTGCACCACTTAATACATTAATTCCTGTAGTAGCTGATATTGATTTAGTTTCTACAGCAAATAACGTAGGGTAAAGATTTTCAATTTGGTCAGATACAGAACTAAATACTGCTTTTCTAGTAAATATTGGATTAATTTTAATAATATCATCAACACTATGAACTGCTAAAGTAGTACCTTTCCATGCTCTTTTAACTGTTAATTGTTCTGCAGATGTACTTAATGATGTAACAAGCATTAATTCTTGATTTATTTCTACAACAGCACCAGGCTCTAATGCATCTTCTTCTTCTGATGTTAAATAATCATTAGAATAGTTAACTGTGGTATCAGCAGCATCTGCACTTAATCCTAGTCTTAAAATAGAAAAAGATTGTACATCATCATTTGGTTCAAGATATTCTCTATAAACCCTATCTATTAGGTTTCCTATTGTGGTACTCATTTATACCCTAAGAAGCTCTAAATATTAAAGTTATTTTTCTATCTGCAGCTTCTGTACCATTAGATGTTATTCTTAAGTATCCTGCGGAAGCGAAATACCAACCATTAGGTTCTACTCTTACAACATTTCCTGCTGAAACAGTATAAGATACCTCTGTACCATTAGTTTCAACTACATCATAAAACGCAGTTTCATCTAAAGAATAATCAAAAGTTACAGCAGTCCCTGTCATTGCTGCAGGAAATATAATTCCTGTTAATATCATTCCATCAGTATTAACTACTTTAGAATTACTAGCATCTTCTGAAATGTCTATAAGTGCTTCTTTTGCTATTGATTTACTAAAACTCATAATCTCCTACTTTATCAGAAGAAAAGGGTGGAGGTGGAGTATCCACCCTAATCTTCAAGTTTTTATTTAGGCAATATTAGAAATATTACAATGGTACTGAGGAGGACCGAAGTCAAATCCCATTTCCATGTAAACTGCTTTGCCCATTCTTGCATTATCACCTTGGTCAAGGTCACGAATAAATACGGTTCCTTTTCCAGGGATATTCAAGAAGATAGGTGTAACAAACGCCATATCTACGATAAACGCTTTGCCACTAGGTAAGTAATCAGACAATGCTAATCCCATAGCTCCGAATGGAGTTACGATAGTATCAATGTCAACCCCTCCAACGTTTCTATCACGTGGAAGAATACCTCCTGTTAAAGCACCTGATACTGTTGGGTTAACAAGTTCTTTGTTAAGGTCCAACAACATGGCAGGACTAATGAAAAGAACAGGTTCTCTTAATGGAGCGCCTGCATCATATAGTTTTTTCATAGCACCTGCTACGGTGTCCCAATGTATTTTTTGGTCTGTTCCTGAACCGTTACCTGCAGTATCATTGTAATAGATATTGCCACCTGTTAAGTCCATATGAGCGTTAATACCTCTCATTTGTCTATCAGATGATGTTCCGTCAGAGAACGTTCCATTGAATGCTTGGAACTCTGCTTTTTTAGCGACAAGCTCTAATACCAACTCAAGTTGAGCTGCCATTTCATCATTAATAGGGTTAGTACCCTCTAATGCAAGTTTGTCAATACTGTTTTTATAGTTTGCTGCCAAGTCAAATGGCACAATTTCCCCATAAGCTGCTTGAGCAGTAAATGTTACTTGTACTGCTTCATGGAATATTTCCAATACACCTTGTGTAGCAGAACGTGAACGACCGTTATAAGTTGGTCCTGCACCTTCTGCGGCAGGTGTTACTGAAGATACAACAGCATTATCAACAGATTGGAATTGGAAGAAAGTGCTTTGAATAGCCTTTCCACCAGTTAGTCCACCTGCTGCTGATAATAGAGGAGTTCTATGAGGTGTAACTTTAAAAAGTTCACCTGTAAAGTTGTTAATCTCAGAAGCTGAGATTGGGCTTGGGGAGCCTATAGCTGCCACAATGCACCTCCTACTAAATTGTTATCTTATACTTAAATTATTGTTGCTTCTGAGCGTCTAATAAATTTAATTTAGCCCTGATACTGTCTTTTGCGTTACCAGCTTCAGTTACTTTTTTTAAAAGCTCAGTTGCATCTTGCGGTACAACAGACTGTGAACTTTGTTCAAGTGCTTCTACTCTAGCTCTAGCATCACTCTGAACTACAGTTTCCTGTTCAGATTGTGGTGTTACCTGTCCAGTTACACCAGTAGCTTCATAGCCATACTCTTGCTTTGCAAAATCTAAAAGTGCTTCGTTGTTTACGTCACCTTTATACACTTGCTTTAATGCTTTACCAAAACCTGTTGATGGGTCTAAACCAATATCTTTGACAGTACTATCTAATTCTTTTTCGTGATAAGAAGCTAACTTAGCTTCTAAATCAGCGATAGCATCATCTTTTCTTTTAATGGTTTCACGCATCTGTTTTGCACCTGAATTATCTTCAGTAGCATTATATTCTTGTTCCGTCATTTCGTACCTCCTCACAGTGTTACTCTTGCAGATAAGCCCTGTGGACGCTTATCGTGAGGCTACAGACCACACTTGACTTTAGATACTGTAGCTCTAACTAAAGTCCTTTACTCTACGGTTTTAAGTACAAGATTTCAACGTAGGCATGAAATCCGATTTGCAGGTCATTGAGTGGACCACGCAACACTTATACATATAGTATACACTATTCTTCTACAAGTCCAGTTATTTTACCACTTCTTGTTTTTGCAGCACCAACACTAACACCACCTAATTCAGTTTGTGCTTCAGCTTGTACTCTACTTAAACGTTGACTAGCTTTTACATCACCAATAGCAGCTTCTTCTAATGTAGTAATATCAAGCTCTCTACCTATGTTTTCTGCTAATTCCATTGTTGGTTGTGCAGCTTCATATAATTGACTAGCTTGTTGTACTGTAAGTCCTGCTTTTTTAAGTTCTTCAAATCTAGCAAAGTTTTGTGTAAACCCTCTAATACTTGCTTGTGCTTGTAGTTGTAATGTTTGTATATCACCTTTTAATACTTTATCTGATATATCTTCATCAATTAATGCACCAAATACTGTAGGTGCGTCTATATTAATATTGTATCTTTCTCTATATAATCTTTCTACTTCAGGTATTTGGTCTACAACTTGACTATATACTAAGTCAACTCTTTGTTGAAACTCTGCAGCAGAAACTTCTCCACTAACTAAATCTTTAAATTTTTGATTAAATTGTTCCGTATCTGTAATACCAACTTCTTGTAATGTTTCTTTATAACTAGCTTTTGTACTTAATGCTTCACCTTCAGACATAATTAATGTACCATCTTCTCTTTTAAGATAGCCAAATTCATTTTCCCAAGCAGTTGTAGTTCTTACATCAGCTATAGCTAATTGTGGGTCAGCATATTTAACCCAAGATTTTGCATACTCTTTTAATACAGCTTCAGGAAAAAAACTAAATAAACTTCTAGCAATAGCCATAGCTGCTTCATTAGTTACAGAACTACTACTACCATTACTTGTAGTAGAAGTTTGTATACCTAAATTATCTCCTGTGCCAGGTGGATTGTCATATATATATTGACCACCTTCAGGTGCATCAGGATTAATTTCTCCTTCAGGTCCTCTTTGTCCAAGTAAGTTATATTTCATTAACCCTCCAAATATCCTGCTGATTTAACTACGCCTGTACCAAAAGCATCTGCCATATCACTAGCAAAACTATTTACTGTAGTTTGATAACCTCTATCTAAACCTATTTGTCTAAATTTCTGTATAGCTTCTGTTTGATTATTTTCTCTAACAGCGTTAAGTATTTCAGGGTCATCTTCTGATGCTTGTACACCCCAAATGTTAGATGCTTGTGACACATAATTGTTTACAATGTTTTGCCAAGCTATATCACGGTCATACATACCGTATTGTGCAAAACGTACATCTTTCATTTTTTCAATTAATTTAGTTTCGTATCCACCTATATTACGTAAATTACCTGCTTCTTCTGCAATAGTAAAGTTTGTATGTAAATGTTTTGGTACATAAGTATCTAACAACTGTTGTACTTTAGTTTCATTAGTTGTAATTTTTGTTGTATCTCCAACTGCATTTGCAAAACCTGTATCCATAGTAAATGATGAGTAATCATCTAAAGCTGCATTTAATTGTTGAGATACTTTAGTAGATGTATATTTACCACTTGCCCATCTTTCTGCAAGATACATAGCACCTTTATCAGATATTACACCACCTAGTTTTTGTGCATCAGATTTAATTGTGTCATAGTATTGAGCTTTTTTATCTCCATAACCAATAGGGTTAGTAGCTCTTTCTATAGCACCGTTATATTCTTCTTTACTAAGTTGATATTTAGTTAAAAACTCTGCCATTTGTGAAGCGTTTAATTCGTAACTTCCTGTTTCAGCAAAGTTTTCTTGCACTATATTTACATATTCACTATCTTTCCACCAATATAATTCATCTGCAATCGTGTTCATATCTTCAATAAATGATTGCACAGGACTTATATTTTCTAAATCTGTTTTAAGTTCTGTATAGCTACCTGCTGATACTATTTGTCCACTAATACTTAAATTATTAAAGTTTGTTAAAGATACTTTTGTATTAGGTAATGTATTAATAATTTCTTGTTCTAATGCACCTCTTTGTAATTCTTCATTTATATCTGTTACATTTGATATTTCATTAGCAGGTACATTCCACAAAAAGAAAGTACCATTAGCATCTTGGTATCCTAAATAATAAACAGTATCTACTCTACTGCCTTCTACTAAATTACCTTCTTCGTCTTGTTTAGCACCTTCAACTACTATTATCTGTGTACCTTTAGGTCCGTAAGTTATTTCACTCATCTATCTAACATCTTTCCTAGCCAACCATACCCTAAATTATCAAGTTTTTCATACTCTGTTTTTTCAGGCATGTTTTCAACTAACTTTGCAGTTGGGGATATTTTAGCTGTTTCTTGTAAATTAGCTATTACTTGGTCTTTGTAACTTTCATTATTTTTAGGTGCTTTATATCCAGGTACAATGTATGGCATTATTGGTTCTAATAATTTTTGTGCAGCAGGTTCTGCTACAGCATATCCAATTAAACCTAATTCATACATATCTAAATAATTTAAACCACCAATAGCAAGTTTTTTTAATCTGTTTTTTAATACTTGTTTTAATTGGTTACCTTTTAATGGTGCATTAGGTGTATCTATAACAATGTCATCAGGTATATTATCTATTGTATCAATTACTTCATCAGGAAACATATCAGCGTTTGATTGTTCTAATGCTTTTAATGTATCGTCCATTTGTGCTGTAGGGTCTACACCTCTTGATGTGTTTTCATTAAGCCATTCTCTAGCAGACAATGCAACTTCATCTGTATCGTCTACAAAAGATTTTGCTACATCTGTTTTAAACTCTGTGTTTATATTATTTATTTGTGAAGATGTCATAGTTTTAGTATCAGTAATATAATCTTTACCATACTTTTCTCCATACCATTCTGCTATTTCAGCATCTGTTGTTGCTGCCATATGTTCATCAAATGGTGTAGTTTCTATTGGTCCTTCACCTTCAAATTGGTCAGGTGGAAAATTTGTTTCAAATTCTGCATCAAATGTATTTCTAATATTTGTATCTTGTGATAAATCAATAGCATTAAAATTATCAGACACTCTTTTTTTATTAACTTTTACAATAAATTCTTGATTTCGTTTTGTATTTTCTTCTACAATATCAAACAGTTTATTTTTATTAGTATCATTAAAACCTTGTCCTTGCAAACCATCTTTACCTTTGTAACTATCAAGTATCCATTCTGCATGACCAAATGCTAAATCAATATTTTTGTTTGTAATTTGTTTTATATTTACAAACTTTGCAGATAATGCGTCATCAGAAGCAATAGGAATAAAATTACTATCTACTACAAATACTTTTCCGTATACATCAACACCTTTACCTGCTCTAGCGTCCCAGTCAAATCTGTTTAATTTAGGAGATAAATCATAACTATCAACAATATCTGTTGTTTGTAAACCCACTTCTTCTAGTGCTTCTCTACCTATAAAGTCTTCAATAGTATCCATTCCTTCTTCGTAAATACCTCCAGGTAAAGCGTATCCATTTTGATGAGGACCTCTTTTTCTTTGTATTAACAAAACATCAAAATCTTTCATTCCATCATTCATTTTAATAATTACTGCATCTCCAGTTATTTGTTTTTTATTAAATTTTTTATAAGTAAAATCATTAGTTACTTCATTAACTTCTGGTGAAAAATCAGGATTATAATAAGGGTCTTGTTTAGGGTCACGTGACATTATAACTGTCCAATCATAGCTTGTATTAATGCTGCTTGTTGTCTTCTAGCTGCATTACCTTGTTCAATAGCAGACATTTCGCCTTCTAAATCTTGTTCTATTTGTTGAGTTACTTCAGCTTCAGGGTCTGTTATTTGAAATATATCTGTACGTAATTCTTGTTCAGGTACTACTTGTTCTCTGCCTTCTAAAGATACTGACATATCTGCATCTTGAAATATATTTTTAGTACGTACTGCTTTTTGTAATGCTTGTAATTCTTTAAATCTTGTTGAATACTGTGTTGCTAATGCAGTAACGTATCTATCTTTTTCTTTTGCAGTAGCTTCTCTAGGTACTAACTGATTAAATATTTCATCAAGAGTATCGTCCATTTCTGCATAAGTAGGTATTGTATATTGTGCTGCAAGTACTTGTGTTGCTTCTTCATCTCTAAGTTTTTCTTGTGCTTCTTCTTGTAAACGTACATCTCTACCTAATGCTTCTACTGCTAAATCAAGTACAGCTCTAGCAAATATAATATCTCTGCTTTCATTTTCTAAAAATCCATAATGTCCTGTACCATATTCTGTTATAAGTGCTTCACCTTGTTCACTATCTTTATCAATAAATATATTTGTATCTGCATAATCTAAAACAACAGATAAAGCGTTTGCAGTTTTTTGACCAAACTCATCTTCATCATCAAAGTAATCAGCTTCAACTACACCACTTCTAATTAAATCTTGTTGTAATCCTGCAACTAATTCAGGTTGTAAAGTTATGTTATATAGTGAAGCAAAGCCATCAGGAAATGCACTAGCTACTTCTACTTGTTTTAATCCACCAGTTTCAGGGTCATAAACATAATAACCACGTTCACTTAAAAAACTTGGGTCAAGATTGTATTGAGTTAATGCTTGATTAACACTTTCATCTACTATATTTTGTACTTCATTTTCATTAACAAGTCCTGCACCACCTGCTTGTCCTTATACTGCTTCTATTTCTTCAATAATAAAATCTATAATTGTAGGGTCTTCAAGTTCAATAGCTGTTACTACTCTGTCATAAAATCCGCCAAGAGCTTGTCTAGCTTCAGCACTATCTATTTGGTCTGCTGTTATACCAAAGTTTTCTTGTAATAATTCGTTTATTTTATCCACTTATAATACCCATTATTTCTGTATCATCTCTAAATAATCTACTGTAAACACCAATCCAAACATACTTGAAATCAGGATAGTCTTCAATAATTTTCTTTGCAATCTGTGCAACTCCTAGTCTTAATGCTTTAGCTTTTGCATCATTACTGCTTAACCACCACTCAGGACTATCTGAAGGTGATAACTCAGCAGATATAGAAAGGGCTTGTTCCCATACAGGATTAAACTCAGCAAATGCTTTACCGCTCTCTGTACTCATTATTGTATCATTTGACAACCACTTATCTTGCATTTCTCGTAAAACCTCTTTTGATTTAACTGGATTAATTAATCTATAATCTTGTTGAAATCCTGGTAATTCCTTTATTAAATAGTTTCTATATACTCTAAGTAATATTGTTTTTTCTGTACTTGTAGCACCTGTAGCTTCTACTTGTTCTTTAAAAGCTGTATATCTGTAATAACCTAATGTGTCATTTACTTGTCTTTGATACTGTTCAGGGTCTAATGTTTCTATGTCACCTTTATTAAATGCATCATACATTTGTGAATAATTACGTTCATCATATGGACTATCAGGTATTACGTAATATCCTGATACATCTAAATTATCAAACACTTCTTTATGTTTTGCTTGAAACTCCATAACCCTATCAGTAAATGATTGTCTACCTACTTTATATTGTGTTTTAGGTGCAGTTAACCAACCATGTTCTATACCGTATGTAGCAACAAAATCATTAAACGCAGCTATATTATCGCTATCGTTTTCATCAACTAATTTAGTAAACTCTTGAGCAAGTACTTGTGTTCCCCACCATTTACCATTTTTATCTTCTATATAATATCTTGGTGTCCAACCTGTAGGTAAAAAGAATTGTGATACACCTCTAAATAAATAAAGTTTAGATGCTTGAAATTTAGAATACTCTAAATACGCTTCATCTACTGTAAGTCCCTTATCTATGTATTTTTGTAGTTTACCTTGTTTTTCTAATGCTTTATCTCTACCAACAGCTTTACCATATTTATATATATCAATAGTTGTAGATGCACGTAATTGTTGTGCTTCATCTCCTACACCAACAGCAGCTTGTATTTTTTTAAGCCATGCAGGTAAAGGAACTACATCAGATGCTCTTGGAGGTCCAAACTCACCATAAAGTAATCCTCTAACTTCATTTCCTAAACCATGTCTAGGTAATACTTTATCTGCAATAACACCTACATAAGGTAATGGTGCAGGTATAAAACCTTGACCTAACAAGTTAATACCTTGAACAAAACCTTTAGGTGCAACACGTACATCAGATTGTTCACCAAATATAGATTTAGTTAAGAAATCTGAACCTGGATATACAAACATTTCTGAACCTGAACCATTAGGGTCAGGTGCAAAGAAACCTTCTCCTACATAACTATTAGCATTAGAACCTCTAGCACCTGTTACAAATAATTGTGCTTGTCTTGCTCTATAAGGGTTAGCTATAAGTAACTTACTCCATGTTTGTGCAAGTTCAAACCATACTTCAGGGAATGGAAATATGTTTCTAGTTATATCAGATACTAAATGTTTTTTAGATGCATCATATAAAAGTTCTTTTGTTGCAGCTAAACCATAAGCTCTACTTTGTGTATTAGCTAAATCATAGTTATCTATTTTTTGTGCAGATACTATTCCTTTTAATCCTTCTAGTTCTTCAATAACTTTTTTAGGTATCTTAGCTTCTTTAGCTTCTTTAATAAATTGTTTTTGTAAATCATCAGACATACTTCCAAAGTTATCAGAAATCCATTGCCATCTATATTGTTTCCATACAACAGACCTAGATAAATAAGCATTTGGTTTAGTCATTAAATGTTTGAAAGCTATATCAACTTTACTATCTAACCATTGTTCTAACTTACCAAGTGTTCCAGTTGGATTTAATGTTTGTGGTTTATAATATTTAACTACACCAAACTCTTGTCCTTCATCTAGATACTTAGATAAACCTCTATATATATTTTCTAAGTGTTTTTTGTTATATTCTTTTGTAACATCAGGTATAAATTCTACTGCAGAACCACCAGGTAAATTCATTTTACCTGTCCATATAGCATCACGTATTTCTTGATTACCACCATAAATACCAAACTTATAACTATATTTATCTCCTGCAATATAATTTTTACCTTCTATTAATTGTTCACCTGTTTTTATTCTTATACGTGCTTCAACAGATGCTAAGTATGCGTCCATATCTTGTGTGTTACTTAAAAGACTTTTATATTTTTTACCACCAATACGTGCTAATTCTTCTCTAAAAGGTAAAGCAGCTTTACTTCTAAACCACGCCTTAGACCCATCATTAAAACCATTTTCAGCTAAATGTCTAGCAATAGGGTCATTACGTAATTGTATTAACTCTAAAGCAACACCATTAACATATTCAGGCGCTCCTTTATTTAAAGGAATAAAATCTCTAGCCATTTTACTTTGTTTATTGTATTGACCTTTTAATGCACCTGCAGACCAGTTACTGTTAGTTACTTCTCTGTATTCAAGAGTTTCTCTAATTTTTGCACTATCAACTCCACCTGCACTTTCACCAAAAAATCTTTTAGATAATTTGCCTGCTTGACCATGTGACCTAGCCCAAACCATATGACTTGCAGGGTGAACAAACATATTGTCTAATCCTGCTGCTGCCATACGCATACTTTCTTCTAAGAATACTCTGACAAACCAAGCACCTCTAAGTAGTACTAATGGTTTAAATAAATTACGTGTCATATAATCTAATGTCAATGTATATGCATCATCTGTTAAATTTTTAGAAGGAATTATGCCTTTAAAATTTGTATCTCCTCGTAGTAGTTGAATTATATTTTTACTTGTATGTGTTAAATTAGCTTTTAACCCACCTTCAAACTCATCACCATAAGTAGTAAATAATTCACCCATAGCTCTATTTATTAATCTGTAATCTACAAGTGGTGCATGTAAATCAGCAGCTTCTGCTAATAAATGTAATGACGGAATAATTATTTCTATTTTGTCACCATTAATATCTCTTTCAACAACTGTTTCTACAACATCACCAACAAATGGCATATTGTCACCTTTAACACTGTCAATAAAATATTGTCTAATAGCACCGTTTTCTTGAAATATTTTTTTTGCCATATTAACTGTTGCAATATTTTTACCTGATTGTTGCATAATAAATTCATCTCTTAATATTTGTTGATATGCAAATGTTTGTATTGCTTCAAAATCACCATCAGCAATATCTATAAGTTCATCAACATAAGGTTTCATAGCATCAAAAGACCAACCTGTAGTTTGCATATGTGCTATTAAATTACGTACTGCTTCATCTCTATTAGTAAAAGATAATCCTTGGTCAGGTGTAACACTTAATAATTTATTAAAATATGGTTTATATCCACTTCTTAAATTTGCACTAAATCCCATAAGTTCTGCAAAGTTTTCACCTTCATATGGTTGTTTCTTAAGAAAATTAATTGTTCTTTTAGCACCACCTGCTAAATAAGAACCTGCACTTCTAAATGCTGCATCTTCATTACCTATAGCTGTAAGAGCTTTACCTGCAGTTTGTTTTAATACATTAGAACTTTGTGACAATTCTTTTCCTGCTTGTGCTGATTGTCTTAATACAGCATTAGTAATACCTGATTGTTTTCCTGGTACTTGTGTAATTACACCTGTATCAAACAATTCATCAAGTACACCTCTAACTGATAAGTAATTATCTGCATCAGCAATTCTTTTAGCTACTTGATAATTTAAATTTGTAAAACCAGGAGTAGTCATAATTTTTGCTACATTACTTTCTTCTGTTAATGCACGTGTTACTTGCCTACCAAAAGGAGAGTTCATTAAATCACGTGATGTATTTCTAAATAATGATTTTCTAGTACCACCAATTACACCTGCTTGTTTATATAATTTACGCCCTGCTCTTACATCTTGAGCTTGTTCTTTAGAAAACTTTCTAATTAATTGTCCATTACGTCCTGATATTTTTATTTTTTTATCTTTAAATGGGTCAACGCTATCTTCTAAGTCATCTATGTTTTTAGTAAACGCAGTTAAATAATCTTCAACTTTTGCAGCATTTTTAGCTTCTAATAATTTATCAACTGTTACAGCACCTTTACCTAGTTTTCCTAAAGCACCAATACCTTTAGCTAATGGTATATCTGCAGCTAACATTGCAGCTCCATCAATAAGACCTGACATAATATTTGCTTGTGTAGTACCACTAGGAGTAACTTGATAGGTTATTGCTCTACCAGGGCTATAAGGTTGTAATACGCCTGTATCTAATCCACGACTATTACGCCACCAATTAGAAATACTAAACATATCATTTATGTTATTGCCTGGTGCATAATCAGATTTACGTCCTTCAAAAAACATAATTTTATTTGGGTCTGATAATGAAGTATATTCTTGTATTCCAAGTGCTTCGTTAGCTCTAATAGGTGTACCTATGTTTTCATAAAATACTTTTTTAGCATCTTCAGGAGATAATCCCATATCAACAAGTCTGTGATACCTTGCATCATCTTCTGCTAATATACTTTCAAATAAAAATTTTCTACCTTCTCTTTGATAGTTGACTGGATTACCTTCTAACGCTTCTCTAAAAGCAGCTCCAAATGCAGTTTCTCCTGCTTTTTCGTTTGCTTCTCCCCACATGTCTACATAAGAACGTAATTCACCCCACATGTTTTTATCTTTACCAATATCAGGAACTTCTGTATTAGATACAAACATTTGTAAATTAGATTGTGCTTCTTCTTTTGTGTAACCTTCTTGTAAAAATTTATCATAAAACATTAAATCAGCAACATACTTACGTTGTCTGTTTAACATACGTATTTTTTCTCCAAAACTTTCTAATGCAAGTAATCCCCATATACCTAACTCAGCATCACCTTTTAATGCTTTACTTATATTTAAAGTCATATCTTGATGTTCAGGATATAAATATTCACCATTAACATCAGTAGAAGCTAACTCCCATACTTTTTTACCATACTCAGCTTGATTAATTGCATACTTATCTGCTACATCTTCCATAGCTTTGCTTTCAGGATTAGCACCAGTTAATGCTGCGGATATACTTAAACTTTGTGGCATACCAGGATATTTTTGAGTAATAGCAATCATACGTTGAGCAACATCACTCGTCATATTCTTTTTAAGATTTTGAAATTTTCTATCTCTAGCTTCGTTTTGTTTAGCTAAATCTTCTTCAAATACAGGGTCAGGGTAATACATTAACTACTACCTTGATTAATCATCTCCGATATTATTGAGCTAGGATATACTTGATACATAGCAGCTAGTAACATATTAGCATCTTCATCTATAGCTTGATTTGGAGGACTTCCTGGTCCTAACATAGCACCTTCTGTTATTGGTTCAGCAGGTCTTTCGGTTGGTGCAAATATATTTATTCCTCTACCTTGTGTACCTGATTGTGCAGCAACAGGTAATGGAGCAGCTTGTTGTTGGTCAACTAATGCTTTACCTTCACCATATTGTTGTCCTGGTATTCTTCTTATAGGTTGTGTTTTACTTCCTGCACCACCATCTGTTCTAGCAGATAATGCTCCTGGACCACTTGTAGCAGCAGGATTTTTAGGTTGTCTATAACCACCTCTAGAACGTTTCTTTGCCATTATCCTCCATTATTACTATAAAAATATTTGGGTAAGGTTGTAGTATTTCATATGCTTGATTGAAATCAACAACTGTTGTATCTCCATATTCTTCAGTTACTAAACTCCAAAACTCATTATCAATAAAATCTTCTGAAAAAGTCATTATACAAGACCAAATGCTTCTTGCATAGATGGTGGTTGTTGTGGCATAGCTTGTGACATTTGTTGTTGTTGTATCATAGCCATTTGTTCAGGACTAAGTTGTGGTTCTTCAGGAGTATAAAATTGTTTTAATATTTCAGTCATACCGTTTGGATTTTCATATACAGCAATAACTGCCATAGTAGCAGCAGGGTCACCTTCTGCACTTCTAGCAAGTACACTTTCAAATAAAACGTTTTCTGCTTTATTTTTTCTAATACGTTCTTGTACTTTAGCTATATTTTCTAAACCATCAATGTTATCTTGTAATGTTTCAACATCAATAACACCTGCTTGTAACAACTGTAAACCTGTAACAATTTTTTGTGGTTCATCAAATCCTGCCATAACACCATAAATACGTCTAGTTTTATGGTCACCACCAATATCAGTTGACGGTTTATAATTTTCAGAAAAAGATGTTCCATTAAAATAACCTGCCATAGGTTTACTTTCTTGACCTATTTCTGCAGATACTATTTCATCTAGTTCTAATCTTTTACTATCCATATCAGATATACCAACTTTTATTATTTCTCTATATTCATTAATCATTAATGACATAGATGAATTAAGTTCAGCTAATCCTGCTCCTGTTGCAACACTTGCAGGTGATTGTGCGTCATCTGTTACTGGGTAACCACCAACAAGTCTTAGTTGTCTTTCTAATCTGTCTACTTGTTGAAATAATTGATAAGGTATATTATTTGCAGGTTTACTTACTTGTGTACCTGGAGCTAAATAGTTTACAGCAAATCTACCTTTACGATACTGTCCACTTTCTAATTCACCTGAAATGTTTGTTTCTGTAAATACAGCGTCTTCCATAGCTATAGCTGACATAATATTTATTTTTGCCATCATAGCCATTAAACCTACTGTGTGGTCGTATTGACCTTTAAGTTCATCAAAACTAAATCTTTTCATAAACACAAAAGGAACTGTGCTTAATGCATTAGGTATGTAATCAAACAGTTGTCTTGTTTCAGGATAAACTATATAAGTACCTGTAATGTCATAATATTCAATAACATCAACACCTTGACCTGTATTATCTTCCCAATCTGCTGATTGAGTATTACCTCTGTCATATCCTATAAGAGATGTATTTGTATTACCTACACCTGATTTTTTCTTTTCATTAGGTTTTAATATAACATTTTGATACTCAGGATATATTTGAGCAAGTTTCCATCTAGGTACACTTCTTAATACAGCTAACTCTTGTGGTTGTTGGTCTGCACCAAAGTTTCCAGGAAATGTATCATATGGGTCACGAAGTTCAGCAGTAGGATATATAAAACCATTTTTATCCATCTTGCTAGTAATAACCCAAGCACAATATCCATAACCAGGTAGCCATCTAGCAGCTTGTGCTAATTGTAAATTTAATCTTTGTTTTTCATCATAAGATGAAACAATACGTTCTAATTTTTCTGCACGTATTCTTGCACGGTCACTTGAATTATTATTCATTACATCAACACGTACTTGTGGTATGCCTGATATTTTTTGTGCAAGTCTATCTATACCTGATTGTAAAAGGTTTGGAGCAGGTAATAAATCTGCATCTGCAGTATCCATTGTATTGCCTAATAAAGCACGTATACCATCAGAACCACCATTTAAGATAGCTTTAATTCTATATTTATTTATTTGTCTAGTATCACTAGGAGAACCTGCAACTAATTCTTGTGCTGCATCAATTACTTCTTGTGCTGACTTTTGATTTAAATCTATTGCCATGGTGCGTTATTCATCTCTGTTATATTATAACCACTAAAACTTGGATTGTATTCCATTCCTACCTCTGCTAAGTGTTCTTTTTGAACACGTCTAAATACCTTCATAGGAAACCAACCTGCCATAACTATATCAGTTTTATGCTTGTTTCTACTAGAAACAGGTTTACCATCAAAGTACACTAATTGTCTTTTATAACTATCTATTTTAGCTTGACTTTCCGAATTGCCATAGGGTAAATGAATTTTATTTGCTTCAAATAATTCTGCCATTGCACCTACACCATATAGTGGGTCATGTTTATTTTTGCCTGTAAGATGTCCTTGTAACAATATTCCTGTTTTTAATACAAATTCTTTTATATTGTTATCTTGTCTTATAGCAGTTTGAAATCCATTTTCTTCTATTATCCAATGTGATAAATCATACTTATGAAACCAATCACTAATAATTTGATTAGCAGCTTTAACACCACCACCTTGTTGATTGTCTATGTCTATAAGATAAAGTTCTGAGTTATAAGTATCTATTCCCCACAATACAGCAGCTTGATAGCCTGATGATGAAGGGTCAAGTCCTGCAACAAGTTGTAATTGTTTTGGAATATCTCCAACTATTAATTCATTACGTTTACAACTATCAACAGCATCAGGATTAAAAATTTGTGTTCCTTGTACATAGGCTTGATTAAAATAAACCATTTCAAATATTTGTCTACCACCTGTAGTTTCAGCAGCTTTCATTCTTGACATCAACCATTTATGTGAACGTTTACTAGACCACAACATACAATCTATATGCATTTCATTTGAGGCTTCAGGTAAATCACATTCTAAATCATGTGCTGTTTCTACAATAGCTTGATACTCATCATTGTTAAGTAGATGATGATATAAGTCATCAGGGTGCTGTCTTGAACCAATTACTACTACAGCAGTATGTTCCTCTTTACGAGATGACAAAGTAGTTGTCCACCATTGTCTTGTGTTTTCTCTTGCACCAGGTTGCATAGTTGTTTGATGGTCTTCAATGTCGTCAGCAATAATAATATCGCAGTCACGAGATAATATCTTTCCACCCTTACCTACAGCAACCATAGTAGGTGATTTAATACCAGGTACAGTTCTAGTTCCTACAGTAAATTGATTTGATGCCCACATCTTACCTGAACGATTATCAGGTTTAAAATTTTTACCAGGTTCACAAAAATCTTGTTGTAATCTTTCATTACTTTCTAGTTGGTCAAGAACAGCAGACACAGCATTCTTAGCAATATCTTCGTTACCACCTACCCACATAATTCTTGTATTAGGGTTTTTACATATTTGATATACAGCAAAGTGTATTAACAATTCTGTTTTACCGTGTCTAGGGGGTGATAGTATTAATAGTTCCTCACCATGTTCTATAGAATGTAAAATTTTATTTATCCAGTTTTCATGAAAGTTAGCAGTTTCATACTTCTCTCCTGTTTCAGTAGCAAAGTATTTGTTTCTAAATGCAGAGAAATTTTCTAGTGCTGCTTGTGCATCAGTAGATACTTGCCAACCTTCTGCATCTAATTTGTTTTGTAAATCTATTTGGTAAGCAGCGTTCATTTTAGATATAGTTGCTATTGGGCAACCAATAACTTCTGCTGCCTTAGTAGCTGTTAACTCACTATTCATAACTTTATCTGCTAAACCACTATCTACATACTCTTGATAATGTTTACCTTTCATAGGTGTTAACGCTGAGTACTTAGAATTAATAGGTTTATCTTGTTTTTTATTATGTCTATATTCTTTCATATACTGTCTACGTTGACATTCTGTAGAACAATACTTTGATTTATTAGCTGTTAATCTTTTTCTACAGTTAGTAGCGTGGCATATCTTCTTAGACATATTTTCCTATCTTTTTTGTAAAGATTTGTGTAATGATAATTATATGGTAACATACTTTAAATTACAAACATTGGGAACAAGTAATTAGTTACAAGTGAAGTAGCAATCGGGGTGCTGAAAGCTAGGGATACGTAGAAGTATATAGCAGTAACACAAACCTAGTACTCAAGGATTAACCAAAAGTTCCAATCATAATTCTCTCTCCCTTACTAGCCCGCTATGTCTGAGAAGGCAAAACTCCTTATAATTACTGTCTTCTTACCTTTACAATGTTTTACTAGAATATTTTTTAGTACTTACATATATACAGGTGGGGGTACGCACATTAAGACCTGTAGGTCAAACGCATGTGTGTAATACGTATGCAGGTAATGTACGTAGGCATAATGTATAGGCATGTATGTCATGTGCTTGTGTACATAATCATGTGTGCCTAGATATAGGGGTATGCAAGTTAAACACCACTATATGTAGTGGTATTAAGTTCTTTGAAAGTATCTGAAACTCTTAGACTATTCTTATAGAATAGAAAGTAGACCGATACACCATATATTGTGGTTTCCCAATGAGCCACTAGATGTAGTGGTTATTGCCGAGAGGTAATAGTATTTAACCCCTTACTTTAGTAAGGGGATTAAATACATTAATCCGTGTGAGAAAGGTTGAGAAAATGACTTTAGGCTACAAAGACCCAATGAACTCATGTATATGTGCAGGCTATCAAGGTTTCGCGTGTATATATTGCGAGGTAGAGGTTGAGGTGGAATATGACCCTCAAGACTTTGCACGTGATAACGCTATACGCAAGAGTTGGGCTAACGACCCTAGGTTTTAGGAGGTTTTAACCCCTACTTAAGTAGGGGGTATAAAACCCCTAGAGAGATTGGAGAAAAAAATGATTGAAATTTGTCCCGAATGCGACCTACCTGCGTATCACGCAGAATGCAAACATTCGTAATGTTTGAATGCACAAAAATGTTGATAATTCTTTGTGAAGAACACGCGCAAGAGGATTGTTTGATTTGTGAAAATGATTAGGGTATTTAACCCCATACAGAGTATGGGGATTAAATCCCTATAAGAGAAAGGAGCCGAGATGAGCTTTTCTGAAGAAGAAAAGAAAAAAATTATGGAGGAAAGAGCTAAACAGTTTTTTCAAAGTAATGACAATGAAGTAAGCGACATACGTAATGACATAACTAATGTAGTAGAAACTACTATTGGTAAATGTAGTGCGAGTGAGGACATTATCCAAAATGTCTTGCTTACAATTGAAAATCATTATGGCGAAATTGATGACTAGGATATTTAACCCCTTAAGGTATTAAGGGGATTAAATACCCTATGCTGATTGAAAAAAACAAAGCATGAACTCTTACGAGTGGAGCTAAAACACGTTTCAGCAACGTGTACCTGCGTGTGCAGGTGGATATGCCTTATGTATGTGGGGTGTGTCCAAGTGTACACACATACAAGAAATGAGAAAAATAAAATGAGTAAAGTTCTGTCTAACGACACAACAGAAGTACATAACGTACGTAATGACAAAAACGAAATACTACCTAACTATTTCATAGTTAAAAACAAAGAAACTAAGGAATATTTCGTGTCTAATGCGTATGTTACAGATGTAAAAGAGTTGAATAAATCCAACACTGTTGCACCTATGAGTAAAAACTTCGCTGATGTAAGCGATATGATAAAAGAGTTATCAAAAAACCCTACTCTTACACACATAACAGCTAAAGGCTTAACTGCTATTAGGTCTGCACGTATGAAAAAGGTATGGGCAAAAAAGAAAGCTCTAGCAAACGCTTAGTGTTTATCTCGCACCTACCTGTAATGGGTGGGTGTAGGATATACATTAACTGTATATTAATACTGTAAATATCCGTTCTAAAGAAAAGGAAAGATAATGACAAAACCAAAATATTGTATTCAAGTTTTTCACGAAAAAGAATTTGATTATGGAAATTTAAGGTGGTATGAAACTAATCAAAAGTTTCTCAAAGAATTAAATAGATTAAACAAAAAGTACGGACATGAAAATGTTTTTGTACTTGAGGAGTAAAAAATATGTGTTGCATGTGTTTAGTTAAATTAGAAATACCTTACATAAAGCATAATGACTTTTGGTATTGCGATTATGAGTGCTTTAACGAGGGCGTAAAAGATGAGTTGTTTTATGCGTGGCTTGTGTTTAAAAACTGCATTGACTTGTACAATAGCGAAGAACTATTGGGTAGTCGTACGTTAGTAAGTTAATTAATTAAACGCAGAATGTTTAAGAGAGGATTGTTAAATGGTTTATATAAAAAAGAATTATTATTGTAGATGTACAGAAAAATATATGTGTACTGTTCATAGGTCAAGATATGAATACGAAATCTACAAAAGAGAAAATGGTTTGTACCCGTACGACAAGTAATTAATTAACCCCTTAATTTATTAAGGGGATTAATTAATAATTAGTTAGGAGATTTTATGAGTGTCCGTGTGAGTGGAAACGATAATGACATGTTATGCGATAATTGTAGACAAAACAATTATGCACGTGTAGGCATACATAGCAATGTCAAAAGCAGTGTACTTGTAATGGTGCAATGTTTTTCTTGTAATTATCGCACAGTTAAAAAGCAATCTAGTAAGAGGAACTTATGACAAAGCACGACAAAACTTCCCCAAGATATCACAAAGGATATAACTTTACTTTTCCAAAAGAAGAGTTTGGTTATAGAAGTGAGTTATTTGAGGAAGTAAAACGAATACATAAACGAAAAAAACGTACATACGACCTTGATAAATTCAAGAAGTCGTTGTATATAGATTAGTGTACAATGGTGTGTCATATGATGCACCACGTACACCTGAAAAAAAGAGGAGGAATAATGCCCTTAACTGAAAAACAAATACAAAAGATAAGTGATAAATGTAATCATAAAGTTGTAGCAAAGTTTGAAATTGATTTTCATTTTGATATTGGACTTTTGAACTCTCAATCAATAACTGATTTTGTGCAAATTGAATTAGAAACTGAATACACAAAAAAAGATATTGTAAAAAGTTTTTTTACAGAGCAAAACTATAAAGAACTTGTTGATTGGAAAGGTAATTATTGTGATGATTGCGAAGATGAATATTTATCAGAGGAGGAGGAGTAATGAAAGCTAAAGTAAAAACAAACCAATCTATAAAATGCGTAGACCAAAAGAAACACGCACAAGAAAATAAATATAATGGTTGGGCTAATTATGAAACATGGAATGTTTCTTTGTGGATTAATAACAATGAAAGATTGTATGATATTGCAAAAGATTGCAAAGATTATGCAGAATTTATTGCATTTACTAAGGATATAGATATAACTATGACAGGCGACAAAGTAAAGTACGATAATGAATTAGTTAATGTAGATGAAATAAACGACATGTTAAAAGAACTAAGGGAGGAATAATGT
>Ga0181413_1000064_pt1 | contig 25820 bp, 37 predicted proteins | sample 36SPOviralmetaG_FD_130111 | JGI IMG/M metagenome (GOLD analysis project Ga0181413, IMG submission 130111) | Marine viral communities from the oligotrophic San Pedro Time Series (SPOT) site, San Pedro Channel, CA, USA - 36 SPOT_SRF_2012-09-28 | ecosystem: Environmental > Aquatic > Marine > Strait... | reverse complement strand
CGCTACAGAAGCATTTGAAGCGTTCAATCAAATTGCAAAACGAACTCCACAAAATATAGAAGAATTGGCTTCAGCTGGAGCACAGCTTGAAGCGTTTGGTATTGATTCAAAAGCAGCCTTAACGGCGGTTACAGATTTAGCCAACTATATGGGTAGACCGGTTCAGTTGGCAGCCTTTGCAATGGGACGTGCTTTTAGTGGTGGAGCAGCAGCAAGTGAAATATTAAAAGAAGCTGGTATCACTAATGTGGTTGCATTATCACAAAATATTGATGATTTAACTAAACTAACTTTACCAGAATTTAGATCTGCATTATTCAATACATTAATTGATCCAGCAGCTAGAATTGCGGGTAGCTCTGATCGAGTTGCAGACAGTTTGGAAGGCATGATAAGTACACTACAAGATAGTGTTTTTAATTTGCGAGCTGAAGTTGGAGACAAATTTTTACCCAGCATAAAAGCCACAGTTAAAGCCTTAACTAGCTTCACTGATAGCATGGATCCTAGCACTCTAATGCGTATGGTTAGCAGTCTAGCTATATTGACTACTGGTTTACGTTTACAACGTGCTGGATGGTTAGGTGCTACTGCGGGTGCAGCTACTTTTTTTAGCACTCTAGCAACTGGTATGAAACGATTTGCAGTTTTATTTATTATTGATACTGCGCTTAAAGCTTTTGGAGATCTAATAGAAGCAAATGAGCGTAGAATTTTAGGCGCAACCGATGCTCAAGAAGATTTAGCAGATGCTGTTTTTGATACTAAAAAAGCAGAAGCTGAGTATGCTGCGTCATTAGAAGAAAGTGCAAAACAATCTGGTGTAGTGGCAGTGGCTACTGAAGCTATGATTGAAGCACAGGAAGAGTTAAGAGAGTCTATTGATAAGAGTATTGTTGGATTGGTAAAAAGACGTAATAGCCTGTTAGATCTTACTGCGCTAGATGAATATGCGACTAATGTTTATATGAATGAAGAACGAGTTCTAACGTCTTTAGAAGAGTCGCTACTAAAAAATATAATGGCACTTGAAAAAAGTAACAAAGCGAAAAAAGAATCTGCTGATTTAGACGCTAAATATTAAACGATAACATCAGTACTGAAGAATCGTTACAAAACTTAATAGATATTAGAAATAAATTAAATAAAGTAGATATACTTGAAGAACAAACTGAACAAAAAGTTGATTTAGATTATTTAAATGCTTTACAATTAGACATAGATAGGAATAAAGAGCGTGCAGAACTTATAAGTAACGTGTCTAAGGAGTTAGGATTAAGCGCAATGCAAACAGCAGAATTAAGATCTAATCTGACTGATATAAACGAGGTTCAATCTATAAATAATTTCCAGCTAGGATTGAGCGAGACAGCTACTATTGCATTAAACAGTGAGCAACAAAATTATATTATCACGCAAATTGAAGCACTCAAGGTTCAACGTGACTTAAACGAAGCTGAAGAAATATTTGCAAACAAACTAAGAGAAGCTGAAGAAGCACTCGAAGCAGAAGCACAATTATTGCAAGACAAGTTAGATATAGAACAACAACTTATTGAAGCGCAAGGTGCTTTATCAGTACAACAAGCAATAGGCAATCAAGCCAGCGATCTAGAAATTGTTCGCATGGAAACGCGTAACGCTATGTTAGAATCTCTGACTGAATCTTTAGGTGGGACCAAAGACACGTATGATTTGTTAAACGATGTATTGCCGCAAAATATTGCTAATATAGATTTGGAAAAGACTGCACTTACAGGTGGAAAACAAACTACTGATGAATACACCGACTCTATTATTGAGTTACATCAACAAAAACAAAAACTGGCAGAAGTGACTTTAAGTAACAAAGAAACAGAAGATGATGCGACTAGTACCTTAAAAACACATAAAGAACAGATGGACCAGTTTGCACAAAGTATTTTAGTCGCAGCTGGTGCTATTAAAACTTTAGGAGATGCTTCACAATCTCCAGAGCAAAAACTATCAGCGCTCATGCAAACATTAGGTGGTGTATTAATGATGGTTCCGGGCGGACAAGTCCCCGGAGCATTGTTGCAAGCTGGATCTATGTTTGTCGGTCATACAGGTGGCCTTATACAAGATTCTGGGATACAAAGATTTGCAACAGGTGGTATGGTTCAAGGGCAAGATAACGTGCCAATCATGGCTCAAGCTGGAGAATTTATTATGCAGCGGTCCGCAGTTGATAATATCGGTGTGCAAAACCTAGCGGCTATGAATTCTGGACAAACCAGTTCTGGGGTCACGGTAAACATTCAAGGTAATATGATTGGTAACGATGAATTTATTCGCGACAATCTAATCCCACAGCTTAATAAGGCTGCCAATCAAGACTTAGCCTAATGGCTTTAACTAACGCTCCCAAACGATCTAATGTCAGTGAAAATTGGCTCTTTGATTTTACAGCTGAGAACAGCCACTGTTTAAACTTTGATGGGACCAATGATTATATTTCTTGGGGAGATATATTTGATGGACCATTTGTTAATTTTACTGTAGAGTTTTGGGTGCTCGCAGATGGTAATGCTGATGCCACTATTTTTAGTTTAAATTCCACAAGCGCAAGCGATTCCGAGTCTGAAAATGTCACAGTAATATTGAGAAAATTAACTAGTGGAGAATGGCGTTTATTTTATGAGTATGGTGGTGGTAGTAATGTGCAACTTGATACCAGTAGTGTTAATATGCCAGATGATGAATGGCATCATATTGCAGTTACAAGGGATGATGCTGACAATAAAGCTAGATTTTATTTAGATGGAGTATTAGCAGAAACTGAGAACGCATCTAATGATCCTACAGGCGGAGACTCAGACAATCAAGTTCTATACGTAGGACGTAATACGGCTGGATCAGCATTTTTTGATGGTAAACTAGCTCATGTGCGTTTTTGGAATGTGGCTAGGTCTGCTGCACAAATAAAATATTCATACAATCATGTAGTGGATAGCTCCGCAACTGGTTTAATTGGATACTGGAAATTAGATGAGGGTCACGGGACCAGCGTTGCAGATTCTAGTTCTAAACAACAATACTGGAACAGTAGTAGGTGCAAGTTGGTTATTAAATGGTTTTACTGAGCGCATTCATGCATTTGGATTGGCATTTAAAGACACTCTGGTAGATAATATTAGTTATCATGGATCCATATTAAATAAAGGTATGGTGGTCCGCGATAGCATTGATATTACAAAAGGAACTTCTGCAACAGGTAATATCACATTAAACAGTGCAAATATCGGCTTATTTGGTACTGATTTATACAAAATTTTATTTAATGGGACCAATAACTACTTAAACAAAGAAGTCCACGTATACGCGCAATTTAATAATGAAAGTTTATTAGCAAATTGCCAGCGTATTTTTACCGGAAAATTGGTGGACCTAAAACTAGACCAGAATCAAGTCATTACAATGCAAATTAATTCGCACAGACCTTGGGATAAAATAGAATTTCCACAAACAAAACATAGTAAATATAATATATATGAACCGACTGTTTATGGTGCGTTTAATTATAGTGATAAAAGTGATGCTGCATATGGTGGTTTATTTCCAGTACCAGTATTAAACGTATCTGATAATATGATTACAACTTTAATGCCAAGGTCTTATAACAATAATGACAATAATTACATTCATCATTACATTGGTCAAGATTATTTTTGTGCATTTATTTATGATCCATCTCTCACAATAAGTGTTGAACCCACTACTGTTGAGTCTGGTGTAAATATTTTAGATACACCAACTGGTTATATAGTTAAAGGTTATTTTGTGCCGCAAGTATCGCAGTATGATCCAAATACAGTGACTTTTTTAAGCAATGCTAGCAATGCTTTTGATCGTACAGAAGATGGAGAAATTGATACTAGTACATTTGCAAGCACTGCAATTGGTAGTGGTGGCGGTACTGTATATATACAATCTCAAACATTAAATCGTGTTTTTAGCTATACAGTAATTGAAAATGCAAAGTTACGTGTTGGTTGTACACTGGATGATGGATCTGGCAATGACCAAGCTTATGATATGAGTTTTTTTAGTAATAATAACTCAGATAATATTTTAGATGATGCCAATGAGACTTTTAGTCAAGGTGCTACGGGGGGAGATAAAACTTATGGTTTTGACACAGCTCCAAGTAATTCATTACACAGTACAACTGCGGTTGCTTGTCCAGATGAGTTATTAATTAAATTTGTGTCAGATAGTTTTAGTGGCGCAGTTAGAGAAGCACACACTTTAAAGTTATTTGGCATAAAGTTAAACGCAGTAGTTAAATTTGATGAAACTGATAACGATCGCAAAAGATTAGCAGATCAGAAAAACTTTTATTGCGGTGGTCCGGGTTTAACAGAATCTTGGACTGGCGGCAATACACCTATTGCGTGGGGTATAGAAGCCTTTAGAGATTTAATGATACGCTTTGCTGGACATCATAAAACTGCACCAACTGGTTATACTAGCTTATATTACGATCGGAGAACCAACGCATCTGGAACAGATCAAAATAATTGGAAGATTCGTTACTGGCAGTCTCAACCTGTAAAATTAAAAGATAAACTAGATCAATTGGCTTATGAATTTGGTTTTGTATATAAGTTTTCAGCTGATGGGTCATTAAAATTAATACACGTCTTACAATCTAGCGAGCTTAGTGCAACACTTGATTTATCTGGTAGTGATTTAAATAAAATTAATGTTAGTACCACTGGACTAAGTGAAGTCACAACACAAATGACCATAAATAATAAATTACACCCAGCAGAAAGTAATCGATATTATTCATCAGTCACTGCAAGCAATTCAACTAGCAGAGTAAAATATAATCATGGGGATAAAGAAAGTATTGCTAACATTAATTTAGATATGAACGTGGGGACTATTCCAACGACAGCTAATGCAGATTGCAATGCCGACTTTTATAGTTACTATGATAACATTATTGGAGATATAAAAGTTATTGTTAGCTGTGATATAGTAAATCACGCAAAAGGGTATCAATTAGAAACTGGAGATATAGTGACATTTAGTTCTATGCCTGTTGAGATGTTTGGAACTGATTTTAGCGCTAGTAAATATTTTATGATTGTAGAAACAAAACGATCACTGGGTAAAGTCAGTATCGTAGCAAGAGAGGTTGGATAATGAGTTATGTAGATATAGCAAAACCTAAATTTTTTGTGGACCATATAAACAACAGATTAGCCACAGGGTCTGCACAGGATGGTAATGCAGATGTTATGTCTGGCACGAATTTAATTACAGCCACAACTAATGGAACTACCGAGGCAGATTTATTTGATATGCGCCCCATGAATCAAGTTCAGTTTAATACCTCAGCTACTCAAGACGGTCATGTTTTAATTAACTACGATACAGGTGGTGGATTTAATATGGATTTTGTCGCAATATTAAATCACAATATGAAAGATGCAGATTGTAAGGTACAACTCGCACATAGTAATACTGAAAGTCACGTAAATAATGTGAACTTTGCTGCTGGATTTACAGAACCAACGTGTACCGCAGTTTTAAATGGAACGGTTGATAGTAATAACGAAGTCACACCCGGAAGTAATGGATCGACTTTGTTTACATTTGGAGCGACTTCAAATCGTTATTTTGGACTACAATTTGAAGGAACAGATTCTGATGAGTTTGATGGTGTTAATAATCTATCTATTGGATGTATATTAATTGGAGAACATTACACCATGCCAAGCGGTCCTAAAATACAATTAACCAGAAAGATCACATTTGATGGTGTAAACGTGCAAGAATCAGTAGGTGGTCAGCGATTTGCGACCGCTACTAATACAGGTAAGAACTGGCTTAGTGCTAGTAATAAAAGTCCATTTAGTACAGCAAATCAAAGCTATTATGTATACGGTGGTCGTATGTCATATGATATGGAGTTTACTCATTTAACTAGCGATCATATTATGCCCGGTGTGTATAGTGTAGAAACAGCTAGTGATTCAGTAGTGGCTGATGTGTGGAATAGAACTAAAGGTCCTATGATACCATTTATATTTACCAGCGATTCTACTAGTACCGCAGAATCAGATTATTTATTTGCGAGATTTAAAAGTAATTCATTAGTGCAGCAACAAATTGCCAGTAATGTATTTAATATTAAGTTAGGTATTGAAGAAGAGTTTTAAGCGTAGGATACGTTACTCTATCTGTGGGAAAAATAGGGAAAAAGCTACGCATCTTCTGCGTTTAATTAACAATATTTTAATTCGCCAAACAATGCATACTGGACTATACAATCTGCGCCATCAGCATCAATATCGCCTGTGTCAATAGTAGTAACATGATGCTTATCAATATACATTTGCAATCCTTTCATAAACTTTTCTTGATCGAGTTTGTGTTCAATATTACCATCTTCTATCATTGTCAAGTAGCCGCCATATACTAAATGTTCCCATTCGTATTTTATTTCTACTTGGTTTTCTGGCAGCAATGAAAAATCGCCGCCAGATCCATAATAACTTTCACACCAGTAATTAATACCGCCCTCAATTGCTGTACACATAATGTCGTCAATTTCAGAAGATGTAACCTTAATTTTAACATTAACTGTATGTACCATTAGTTCATCTCCGCTATACGATTGAGTCGATCACTTACCGCATTATTAATCTTATCCATTGTAGCATCTGATTGAGGTGCGTAATGTTTACTAACCATACCTGTACTGGTATCGCCAATAGCGGCCGCAGCATAGGCTATATGGTTAAGTTCTGCTTCAGACATCTGAGACTTTAGCCTACGTAAATCATGCGCTGTAAACTCCATATTTAAGATCTCATTCATAGTAGCAACATACTGACGCAGCTTTTTATATCCAAACGGCAATGGAGCTTCAAAACCTTGTGCTTTCCACTTAGCTAAAATACTCATTACACGTGGGTGCTGTCTTTCAGACTTCACTGACTTTTTACCCTTAGTTAACGTGGTAATTCTATTTTCAGTAAAATCTACATGATGCCAGTGCAGTTCTTTTTTGCGATTTAAATAATTGTATCTCAAAAGTTCTGTAGCTCTAGCTCCAGTATATACATATACAAGAATTATTTCTTGCAAGTATTCTGGTAGCTGTGGATTGGTCAGTAGATTATTAATCTCAGCGTTGGTCCATTCCTTGCACTTATGCTCTGGCAGCTGCGAATCATTATAACTATCATTAGTGGTAATGACTTCAAAATCAATCAAGCCACGTCCATGAGTTCCACCATTAGATTTGGCCCACATAAATATGGTCCTAAGATCTCGCAAATAGCTATTGATACCGCGACGTGTGCAGTTTTGCATTGAGCGTTGAGTTTTGTAAATCTCCCAACCCATTTTACGACCTACACCCATTTCACGCGTTAAGCCACGTAAAGTATCTAACGGTGTATCTACTGCAAAAATCACGTCTTCTAATTGTCCTGTAACTGGATCTATTTTACCTGTTACGCTCTGCATAACTTGTTCGTACTTAGTGATGGTTAATTCGCTGGCCTTGTTAGGTAATTCATTTTCACTAAACGCAGTGAATACATCGCCAACAGTGGCAGCTTTTTCTGTTTTAAAATACAATAGCTTCCAGCTAGGATCATTGTTTTTAACGCACATTTCGATTGTTTTATGCTTTTGCAAAAACACTGCTGCTTTGTCCTCTGTTTCAAAATAAGCTTTGTCCCATTTTTTTGTTAATGGATCCTTAAAGCTAACAAAGAATGGTTGCTTACTGGTTTTATTTTTTCTTTTATGTACACTTGCCATGGTTTATTTTATCCTCGCATTGATTATTGTCTTGTCATAAATTAGCACAAATCGGCAATTAATGCAAAAAATATCTTTTAAAAAGAAGTTTTAGGCTTTAACATATGCAAACAATATGACTTCTAAGACTTTACAAAACCAGCGGACACTACAGCAAATAATGCAAGATCATCGGGTCAGTACTCGTGGTCTAGCTGCGTTGGCTGGTTTATCTCCTAGTATGGTGTCTAGACTGTTAAATAAGCAAAGAAAGTTTTTGCTAAGACATAAAGTAACTATAGCAAAGATATTCAATAAAAAGGTAGATAATATTTTATGGCCATAATACAACAAGGCTGGTTAACCAAAAAGCAAGCAGCTGCATATCTAGGCGTTTCTTTGCGTGGTATGGGATATGCCATTGATTTAAAAAAACGTAATTTAGCTAATGAAACTTTAGTATTAAAAAAGTACGGTAACCGTACACTTATCAGCGTACAAAGTATAGATGAAACTGAAACTATTATTATAAATGAGAAGAAAATTGCTCCACATAACTAGATGGCTACTGGTGTTTATAGTCAATCCTTTCCTCGCACCGACTTATCTGGTGGCCGTCTAGTGTTTTACACTATATATATAGAAGATAAACAAGAAAGAGCGCAGTTTGCAGCTAAAATAAAAGCATTGATTGGAGAAGTGACTACTTACACTCCAGCAAGAAAAAGCGTAGACATCGGTATAAAAGCTGATGTAGATAAACAGACTTTAGCGAAGATATTTTCGCTATTAGAAAGAAGCGGTCATCGTATAAATGCAAAGAGCTCGGAACCACCCGAACTCCTTGCGTACCATGCTAATGACCGAAGTCATTTAACACAGAAGACAGGAGAAGTTAACTAATGGGTGTATTACCGTCAAGTTATGAAGTTCCACAATCTGGCTCTGGTAATCTTTTTATAAAACTCGAACCGGGCGAAACCCGTATTCGTTTTTTAGACGAAGTGACCCTTGGCTATATATATTGGAAAGACAAAAAACCGTATTGAGTTAAAACACCAGCAGATGTACCCGCTGGCGAAGATGGCAAGCATTTCTGGTTTGTTCCAGTATGGTGTAACGATCAAGTATCATTCCTTGAAATGGCACAAAAAACCGTTTTAAGTGAATTGGCTTTTCTAGATGGCAGTGCTGATTGGGGCGGTCTGGATAAACATGATGTTACGATCAAGCGTACTGGAGAGGGCATGGATACTCAGTATTTTGTGCAACCAGTTCCACCAAGCAAACTTCCAAAAGAAGCGGTTGCTGCGTGGAAAGAAATGAAACCAAACTATAAGCCAGCAAATTTATTTGTTGAAAATGGTGTGGTTTTTGCGAAAGGCGAAACTGATGATGAGCTGCCATTTTGATTAATGTAGCTCAAAAAGGCTATCGTGGAGAAGTTGAGGTTCTTGAATTGTTTGAGAACCTCAATATTCAAGCCATGAGATCTTGGGGTTCTGATGGTCGTAGTATGAGAAATGCACAGGGTAAGTCTTATAAGTCTGATGTAGACATTGTAGCTATGATTGATGAATGGGACCTCAAAATACAAGTTAAACGACGTAAAAAACTTCCCAGCTATTTACAGTTTAGGAACTGTGATTTGGTAGCCACGCGTATGGACCGTGGTAGTTGGGTTTATATCTTACAGGAAGATACGTTTAAGGAATTGTTAAAGAGATGTGTTTCGCATTCAACAGAGAATTAACCGACCATGTCGCAGTGCAAAGCGGGGTCAAAAATGAAACTAAAACAAATGGTCTTAGGTCGGCGGTGGATTCAGCCAAGGCCCCGCGCAACTTTACAGGAAATGATATGACAGCTAAACAAAAAATGATTGAAATAGTCGGTAGTTGTATTGATAAGACTTTAAAAGAATATGGCGATAAACCATGCGATTTGAGCGAGAAAGATACACGTATGAATATTGCCATGGATACGTTAGATAAAATTTTATTGATTCTAGAAAAACCAAACTATTACGGTCCGGGAGATCCGGGAGATGAGCATCAACCCAAGGAGCAAAAATGAGCAAAGAATTTAATTGGAAAAAGTATAAGTCAGACGTGATTAAGAAATGCGTTGATAAGTATGGCAGTAGAGAACAGGCTATTGTTGAAATGGATGCGGAAATAGGCTCTTTACGCTTGAAAGCAGAAACATTGGGTAATATGGTTGACTGGGAAAAAATAGAGAGGGAAATCGATGACGAAGAAGAAGCAAAGCAAGCGCAAAGCGCGTAAAAAAAAGATTAAAAAGAATTTAAATATGCGCCGTAACACAAAAATAAAAAACAAAGAAAGTGCAGCAAAAAAACAAAGATTACGTAAGATTGCAGCAGTATTAAAAAAACGCGATGGTTAGAGATTAGAGAAATGACGTGGAATCAATGGCTAGAAGAAACTGTCCAGTTTGATGAACTTGGAAATAGACCAAATTTAAAAAAAATACCATTAGAATATGGATCACGTCAAGAGATGTATGATAGGCGTATTGCTAATTCTAAAATGACAAATGATGAAATTCGTTATAAATATAATCAGTATAAAAACAATAGAGATTCGAGATTAGAGAAATGAAATGTTGGCATTGCAAGACTGAATTAATATGGGGTTGCGATTTTACTTATGAGGATTATGGTATTGATGGCGAAGGTATTGTGACCAATTTATCTTGTCCAAATAAATTATGTAATGCTTACATAGAAGTGTATTTAAAGGACACTTCTGATGAAAAAACTTTACAAGAAAACAATAAAACAAAAAGATAAAACATGAATACTAAAGAATTAAAAAAGTTTAGAGAAAAATTTATTGAAGATGCGAACAGTTTAAGCGACAAAAAGTCAATTGAGTACACAATCTCAAATGATGATAGACTTTTTAATTTTAAAAATGTAGGCAATCGTGTTGGCATTACACCAGAGCAAGCATTAATGACTTATGTTTTAAAGCATATGGATGCGATATGCAACGACGCAAAAACCGGGGAAATTGTAAGCGAAGAAACCATTTTATCCAGAGCACATGATGTTGTGAATTACATGATTTTATACGCAGCTCTAAAAACAGAATTATCTAATAACATAGAAGACAAAGAACCACATACACATGATAAAAATAATGTTAAACAAAGCGGAACAACAATTGGCGATTCTGTGCGGGAGCGAACGTCATATACAGAACCGCCAAAATGGGAAGGATTACCATAAGGTAAATTTTACCAACGATATAAACGGGATAGCAGCTGAAATAGCAGTTGCTAAATATTGCAATAGATTTCCAGACTTATCGATCGGACCACAACGTGGTGGCGCTGATCTAAAGATTGCTGGTAAAACAGTAGATGTAAAAACTACTGGTAAGAATCCCGGTTACTTACAGGCATCGCTTAATAAAACTTTAGAAGATTCTGATGTCTATCTATTAGTCACAGCTGACTTTCCAACATTTACTATTCAAGGTGGAGCCACTAACCATCAGTTATTAAATAAAACTACAATAAAAGATACTGGGTACGGTAAAAAATACACGTTAGAGCAAAGCCAGTTAAGCAGCTTGCCGAATTTATTTAAAAAGAAAGAACCACTTCCTTGGTAATGGCTGGTTTACATTCAGTTATAAAAGGTAAGGTTGGCGAGCTCTCAATACGAAAAGATCTTATCAAGCATTACAATATTTATTTGCCAGAGTGCGACACGGCGCAAGTGGATCTGATTGTTGAATGTGGACCGGGCATTATGAAACGGGTTCAGATTAAAACGTCTTTTGTTATGAAGACTGAAACATCATTAGAAGTAGACACACGCAAATATGTTAATACTGGACGAGTGGATGTCGTGGCTATTTACTATGAACCTAATGATGACATTGCATACGTGCCATATGAAAATACTGGCAAAATTAATCTAGCCTTGTATACGGCAAAAAACAATCAAACTAAAGATCGTAAATGGTTTTATAGCTATCGACGATTTCCGGAGTTTAGCTAATGAAAAAGAAACGAGATCCAATGTATGTGGCCAGCGTCCAGTACGATACTGATGACGGTCAAACTGCTGATAGTTATGCGTATGGAAAAGAATTTAAACATATCGTAGAAAGTGTAAATAATCTTTTAAAGATACGAAGAAACTCCGAGGTGTTGTTTGCTTCGTATATAGATCGTAATGAGCGAGAATACGATGTAACTGATAAAGTGAGGGAAGAATGCATGAACCAGAAGTTGTAGAGATGCGGGGCCGAAAACACGTCGTAGATAAGGCTATAAAAGCTTGTATGAAATGCGGATTGACGTGGGAAAAGGTTAATAAGAGAGTGTATCAAGTAAGTCATTTTTATTATCCATTGGGTGTTATACCACGCATTGGAAAAGAAAAGAAAACGTGCCCTAGGTGCGAAAAGAAATAACCGCAGAGTATGTCTGTTTTAAAGAACAAAGATCGCGAATATTTTGGTTGGCGCTAAAATAACTCTGCGGTTTTAAAACAAAGGAGATAACATGGTAATGACTATAGCGTTTGCAGCAGTAGGACTTATGATTTTATTTGTCTATGCACATGAGACAAATCAAGATGATTAAGTACTACTGGGAGAGTTTATTTAATGAGAATCTGACCTTTATACTGGGGTTTGAAGCAGTGGTATTTATGTTTCTGCTTTTCTTTGTCAGTATTGTGATCAGATTACACAGAATGGAGAAGAAGATCGATGATATTAATGAATATTTCTGAGTGGGTAATTGAAGCATTTATTCTAAGCATAGCGTTGTTGTGTTGCAGCATTGCAATGGTACTAATAATGCTTATTGTTAGCGAATCGATACAATTTATAGAAAATAAAATAAGGAAATAAAAACATGGGAAATTTAGATTTGCACGGGAATAATTATGTACTTTTGGATGGGACAAAAGCACCTAGCGTAACCACAATAATAGGCCAGAATCTTGGCTGGAATAAAAATGTATTAATCAATTGGGCCAAGCGTCAAACTATGATTGGTAAGGATGCAGATAAGGTATTACAAGATGCAGCTGACACAGGTACATTAACTCATTTATTAATCGAGAATCATCAACGCGGTTTAGACACAGATACTAAAGACTTTACACGCAGCCAGACCGAAAAAGCCATGATTGCGTTTAGTGGATATTTAAAATGGGTAGAAAAAACTAACTTTAAAGCACTGGCAAATGAAGTCGTTATTGTAGATGAAGAGCAACGAATTGCTGGGACCATAGATTGCATTGGTAAGATGGGCGATGATCTGGTGGTTATAGATTGGAAAACTTCAAAATACTTATATAAAGAGCATAAAATTCAGATTGCTAAGTATATAAATATGTATGAGCGCAAGCAGCCAAAAGCACAGGTTAAATATGGTATGGTCCTTAGATTTGAGAAAGAACAATGTAAATTTCATCAACATAAGATTCAACGCGATAAAATTGACGCTGGGATTAAAATATTTGATACACTATTAGAGCTACATAATCTAAAAAGCTCGGTGTGAGAGATAAATTTGATCGGCTGAACAGCGCGCAAAACCGTGCGAGCTGTCCAGTCAACAAACCAGAAGAATGTACTGGCGACGGTAAGGATTTTCCCATTGCTATTTATGCAGACTTTGCGAAATGTTATCGCTGCGAACATAAATGGAACGAGAAAACAGAAAAGTCAGATTACGTAAAAGTATTAGAACCTATCATCCCCAAAACGATGGTTTACACAGACGCGGTAAAAGAATCTAATTTTAAAGAAGCTAGATCTCATTTTTTAAACTTTTTTGACCTTGTAATTAATAAATTAAAGTTACCATGGCCAGAGCTGGTCCAAGATGAGATCTATGGCCTTGGAGCTTTAAATAATAAAGAAACGGTTCAGCTAGTATTTCAAATTGATGCTAATCATGTTAAGCTGCATAAAGGTAAGCAGTTTGGGAATGCTGAATGTAAAATTTATCCTATCGGTGTACTTCCGCAACTACAACCCACCAGTACACTGTTACTCTGTGAGGGCGAGAAAGACGCAATCACAGCCTGTGCAAACGGTGCGCCAGCTATAACCTTTACCTCGGGCGCTGGCGCACTTCCCTCCAACATTGACGCAATAGAAAAGTTTACAAATATTGTAATATGTTACGATAATGATAAGGTAGGGAAGACTGGTGCAGTTAAGATCGCAAAGGCGCTGTTTAAGCAAAATAAAAGTAGGCAGACTAGAATATTAAAATGGGAAAATAAGCCAGAAAAGTATGACCTAACTGACTTTTTTCGTGATGGAAATACGGCGACAGACTTGTATAGCCTAATAGAAAAATGTGATATTTTTGGTGCTACAGCTCGTGATTTTGGTGGCCTTGTAGAATTCAATCCAGAAGCATTTATAAAAGAGCGAAATCAAGAAGTTATACAGATCTGTGATGAGATACTTTTGGAAAATGGGACCGCCAGTATTGCTGGAAGTTCTAATGTTGGTAAGTCTATCTTAGCTTTACAGTTTGCAGTGGCAGTTGCCATGGGTGTTCCTTTCTTAACTTTTAATGTTTCTAAGCCACGTAGAGTGTTGTTTGTGCAGTTTGAGATGTTGGACGCAATGGTTGCAGATCGACTGGTCCCACTGTCAAATAAAATGTTGGCAGATTACCCAACGTGCCGGCAGAATTATGTTGATAACTTGAGATTAACTAGCGTAGAGAATGAAACTATTTTTGCGGACCAGTACGATAAGATTGAAGGTAATTTAATGGCAGCGGATCCACCGTTTGATGTGGTGGTGGTTGATAACATTTACACCAGTACTTCTGCGGATACCGCAAAGAACTCTGAGTTGACTCAGCTTATGTCTAGAATTGACCAGCTGCGGGATGAATACAAATGCGCTTGGCTCTTGGTATCACACCATAAGAAACAAGAAGATAAGCGGCCCTTGGATCATGGAATGGTTTACGGCGGCTCCTATTTTGTTAACTTCTTAGATAACCTTATACAGGTAGCAAATACTGGACGACATAAGCAATTAAAAGTGTTTAAGATCACAAAGATCAGAACGCACAACCAGTTTCACGAAATCCCACTCGGTATATATTTACATACCGAAGATGAGCAGCTGCACTTTGAATATAAAAAGCCATTGCCTAAGAATGAGATGTACTGGTACACGAATCAAGAAGAAAGCGAAGAGGACCGTGTTTTGGAAGCTCTAGATACTACCGGTGCAAACTTTACGTATAAAGATATGCAAGACGCACTGGAAGAAGTACTCAATATTACTAGTTTAAAGTCAACGTATCATTGGCTTGAGAAGCTTGAGAAACTGGGGTACATCAGTAAGGTTGAACGGGGTCACTATATTAAGCTAGAAAATGAATTGGATCAGTTTGTAAAATGAGCGGGCACAGCTATAAAGTAGAAAAAGTAGAAAAAGTAGAAAACTATTCTACCACGTATACGCAAAAGAGAAAGAGGTTATAGAGGAGTATTCTACTTATTCTCCTTATTCTACTTCTACGGCGCGCCCAGTGTTAATTGACCTAAAATGCCCCCTTTCGTATAATTCTGACAAATCTTGCTACTTTGCAATTCAAGGCAAAGACGGGATAAAATGCAGCCAAGTTATTGGCTGGTATCACGATCAATATATCAAACACCATGAGCACTGTTTTGTGCGACTGCGCGCCCGCGAGAAATTAAGATGGCGCAACCGCATGATAAAAAAAAATGGTCCAGCCAAAATATAAAAAATGGTCTGAGCGAGAAATAAAAAAACAACTTTTGACAGAAAAAAAATCGAAATTTTCAAAAAATTCGAGAAAAATTCGCATAAATTTTCTTGATTTTTAGTCCAAAAAAACACCAAAAAAACATCAAAAAAGTTCAAAAAAAAATCAAAAAGTGGGACCACTTAACCAGCTAAAAAAACACTTAAAAAGCTTGCGAGCTCTAAACCAATTTAGGACCGCGCAAAGCTTTAAAAATTCCGCATATTTTCGCGAGCTCTAAAAATTGAGTAATAGATCCAAGTTTTAAAGCGAATTCCTGGAACTAAACAGTACTAAAAAAGCGCTTTTTTCCCTCAGTAAACCCAAAGCCCGCCGGCGGGACAAAGCGCAAAAAAGCGCTATATTTACGGAACGAATTTTAAACGGCGCTTAAATTGCGCGAATTTCGGCGGATCTCTGGCCGCGCTGTAGTTATGGACCAAAAAAAAACCCGCAATAAATGCGGGCCTTTTTTGAGCGCTTATATGTTATTTTACTTTTTATATCTATTGTCAAAGTAGTAATCATTTGCGCTGGGTTCGTATATATCGATATAATGACAGACACTGCTTTTTAAATGTGTTATATATATACAACCCAGTTTTTTATCTTCTGTAAAATTGAACTGAATAAGACACCCAAATAATTGTATCTTTTTAAAGTTCAATCTCTCAACTATATTTATAGTCATTTTTTTTATTTTTCTCATTTTTTCTAGCTCCTTATTTAATCAAGTTTATCCATTGCATACCAGATCAAAAGACCCAGCGCAAAATATATGATATAGTATATGATAGTATCCATTTAATGAACCGGTAAAACTATTTTAATATTTTTAAACCGGGACCGGTCGCCGCACGCGTGAGTTTTCGCGGTACACGTTCCGCAGATCTTAGGACAGATGAAAACTTTTTCATCTGGAAAATTTGCGCGGATCTCTTGCCTATTTTCGCGGGTCAATGTTTGGGCGTTCCAATTATCCAGAGTATTTTTTGTAACCTTAACCGGTACGAACTCGCCGCGGTAAATGTTCATTTTTTTAATATAGTTTGCTATAGCTGAATTTTCATAGATACCGCCGGCGCTCAAATTTAGCGCGTAATTTGCCGGCCACTGGTAGCCGGTCCGGTCTAGTTCTCTAAATAGATGTAAGCTTTTCGAATATCCATAAGCTCGGATCTGCGGGAATTTCTTTAAGGTATCCATCCAGAAGCGCAATATTTCTAAGTTTGGAAAGTCGCCGTCAACGTATAGCCTAAAATCGACTGTTTTCTGGTTTTTGAACTTAGGCCGGGCCAGTTGTCTTTTGAGCTCGGAAACAATCAACAAGCGGTACACCGGGCCGCGCTCTAAAACTGTATTAAGTAGCTGTCTAGTAAATGCGTAAGGGTTGCGCCACCCGCGGAACGAATAACACCAGCCGGAGAAAGTGCCGGCCGCTTTTTTGGTCCACTGAAAACAAGACCCCGCGCCGGGACAATTGACACCCGGCAACGTGGACCAGTTTAAGAAGTTTAATTTTGCGTTTTCAGCTTTAAAAATCTGCTGCGGTAATTCTTTAATACTAATGTTTTTTAGATCTAGACTAAAGAATTTAAAAAGCTTTCGCGCCGCCGCTTCATATCCGGGCCGCTTTAAATATGCTGCTTTGGTTATGAATGTTTTTAGCTGGTCCAAAATTGCGCGCTGGTTAAATTGCGCGGCTAAGATCTGGATAGCTATTTGATTTAAAAAGCTAAATTTTAAAGTGGTTTTTGTTGTCTTCTGTGTTTGTTTCATGTTCTTATTTGACCTCGTTTAGTTTTGTATAGTTAATATCTTGGTTAAAAACCCACAGCACGCGCCCAAAATGCTGGCTAGATCCTTGGATCTTTTTTACAATGGTAATTTCTTGGCCGTAGTAAAAATGATTGCCGCTTTCAGAACTTCTGTAGCCGGTGCAATTATCACACTGGCATTCATTAGATCTAATTTGATTTTGTAGCCGTGCATCAATAAACGGCGTGATGTATTCTTTATATGTTTTAGTCATGTTCTTATTTAACCTCGTTTAGTTTGTTAATTGCCGCGTTAATTGCTGGCTGGTTGTCAGTTGTTTTAATAGTCTTGGTTAGTGGGTACGCTTCGCGACCGTCAAAACTATTTAATATGGAATACTTCTCTTCTAATACATCATTAAGAGTATAGGATCCGAACTCGACGCCGTACCCGTCGCCGTAGTTAATAGCTAATATGTAATATGTTTTGTTATTCACTGTTTAAGCTCCCCGCGGCCGGGGCCGCTGTTGTTGTTATTTGTTAAAATCGTATATAATGTATACTAACACTTCATAATTGATTTGTCAACACTCAATACAAAGCATAACCCGGACCAATTGGATCAAAAAAATAGTAAGCGGATCCAAAAAAAAATCATAAAATTTCTAGCTAGTTTTTCCCTATTTTTCCCGGGGCAATTTGTCACCCTCGAAAAACCCGCGGAACATAATTCCAATGGTCCTCAAAATACGTTCAATATGTCACCAAAAACCTCAATGACAAGGCTAGATTTTGAGCGTGATACGTATGGTCCCTTAAATTTTTTTTATCCCTTTTTGTCAACACATTCCAGTATGTAGTTTAGCTGTACGCTTAATGGACACTAATTGGCACACGCTTTCAAATGAAGATTCCGAGCTTCTGGCAGATGCAATTGATCAGCGCAAGGAATTCGTGGAAAAACTTGCAATTTTCCGCAGCGGTTTGCTGCCACCAGAGCAGCGCTGGTTACAGCTCGCAGCGCACGGCATTTACGACCAGCTAAGTGATCGAGAGATCACAGTTTTGGAATTACGCACACTCAAACACACATTCCCAGTTATTGCCGATGCTTTAGGCATCAGCGTATCTAGTGCAAAAACATACTGGCGCAGATGTTTGGCAAAATGCACCAAAGCAATCATGTCAACCAATACGCCAATAGATGATGAGTAAGAAAAAAGAAATCAACGCAGATGAAGTCACAATGCTGGCCAGTTTTGGTTGCACGATCATAGATATAGCAAAATACTTCCAGTGCGACGAGTCCACGATCCGCAAGAATTACAAAGCAGAATTCGAATCTGGTCTGGAAGGACTTAAACTGAATTTGCGTAAAAACCTAATAAAAATGTCACTGGAATTACAAAACACCAGTGCATCCATATTCTTGGCTAAAAACTTTTTAGGCATGAGCGATAAGACGGCAGTAGACCTAACCGGAAACCTAGAAACCATATTGAAAGAGTGTGGTTTTGAAGACAATCCACATGATCAAACAGGTACTGAGCAAACAGAAGCTTTTCAAGCTCTTGGGTTATCAACCGACCCCACAACAGGCGGCCGTTCATAATTCAACAGCGCGTTTTCGCGTATTAAACATGGGAAGACGTAGCGGCAAAAGTTACTTAGCTGCTTATGAAATTATTCCTTGGTTATTAACACCCAATACACGCGGCTGGATCCTTGCGCCTAATTATTCATTAGGTCAAAAGATAGCTAGAGAAGTTAAGCGCATTGTATTTCACGAATTAAGATTACCAGTAGAAACTAAAAAAGAAGTTAACGGCGATTTATATTTTTTGCGCCTTTCTGGTTTACATTCAGAACTATCGGTTAAGTCAGCTGACTCGCCCGAAAGCCTTATAGGTAGTTTCCCCCCTAGTCTAAGGCTGGGGGGGAAGAAAAACGACTGGCGAAGGAATTGATTATTTAATAGTAGATGAAATGGCGATTATACCGCAGCAAACATATGAGATGTATGTTCGCCCCACATTAGCAGATAGACAGGGTTGGGCCCTATTCTGTTCGACTCCACGCGGCTTTAATTATTTTGAGTACTTATATAGACTGGGTCAAGATAAAAAGTATACAGATTGGGACAGTTGGCAAGTGCCTAGTTGGGAATCTCCATTTTTTAAAGATGACATTGAGCAGCTGAAAAGCACACTTACGAAAGAGACTTTTTTACAGGAGATCGGAGCAGAATTTACTTCGTTTAGTGGAAAAATTTATCCATTTACGCGCAGCATACATATAAAGAAGAATTTAAAGTACGATAAAAATTTACCGGTATATATTGGTATTGATTTTGGCTATCGGAAAAGTCATGTGTGTGTGCTCCAGACCAGAATGCGAGAAAAAGGTTTAGCTGACATATTCCAGATTGATGAGATTGCATTGTCGGACACCAAAACTGAGGACCTAGCAAAACTAGTTAAATCATTACCGTATCCGGTCACGGCCTACTTTGCGGATCCAGCTGGAGTGGGGGTTTCAATGCATACGGGAGTCAGTGATTTTTACCTGTTTTCTAAGCTCGGAATGCGCTTGCAGCACCGCAGAGATAAAGCGACTCGCGACGTAATCAACGGGGTTGGCCATGTCAGACGTTGGTTTGAAGATGCCAATGGAGATGCTCATTTTTTCGTAGCTCCCAGATGTAAAAAATCGATTGAAAGTTATGAAAATTACCGGTATCCAAAGCACCGAGAAGAACAGGCGCTAAGAGAAATGCCATTAAAGGATGGAAGATTCGATCATGCCTGTGACGCGTTGCGTTTTGCTATTTGTAATCTTTTTTCTATAACAAGTAGACAAGTAGGACTTATAAATTGGTAATTCTTCAAGATTTATCCCAAAGCGCAATTACTGATGCGCTGAAAGATCACTTACAGTACATAGAAAACGAGCGAACCAAAGAGCGCGACTATATGATGGACTTCTATGAAGGCATTAATATGGACGAATATGTGGCACAATATTTTACGCCAGAAACTTTAAGACAGGCTCCGATTTTAAACCAAAACTTAACCAAACGTGTCTGTAATCTACGGGGCATGACATATAAACGAGCTCCGAAATTAGACGCATCGGATGCGTATATGGATCGAGTGGATAAGTTTACGTTGCAAGCGGAGCGCAGACAGCTGGAACGCTTAACATTTTTATTGGGTACGATGGCATTTAGGTCTATGTGGAATGAAGCCACTCAGAAAGTTGAATACCAATGTTTACCACATTTTGAACCTTTATTTTTAGCCGGCGATCGCAGAGATCAGCCAGTAGGTATTTGTTATCCGATTGAGTACCAAGGTATGGCAAGATTGGAAAAGCCATTGCACGCAGTTTGGACCGCAGACAGACCCGGTCAACCGGGACAACATTATTTACTGGATGAACATGGACAAAAGATTTCTGTAAATGAATTAGATCGCAATCCTTATGGAGTATTACCTGTTACATTTTGCCATAGACACCCCCCGATCCGAGACTTCTGGTCTGGATCCGGTGCTATGGACGTGGTATCAGTAGATCTTGCGGTGTGTGTGGCTCAGTTTGAATTACAATTAGCTGTTAAATATGGTGCAATGGGTATCAAATATCTTACCAATGTTGAAGATGCATCCAGAGTTCAGATTGGAGTAGATAAATTATTATATCTTCCACCAGATTCAGAATTAAAAGTAACTAGTCCCGGTGGCAGCTTAGTAGAAATTGTTGACGCAACCAGATTTTTAGTTGAATCGTGCTTAAATAACAATCACATCCGAGCAAAATACGCCAGAAACGATTCTGGAAACGCTCCTAGTGCGGCCAGTTTAGCTATTATGGAGTTAGAATCTACATTAGAAAGAGATGCGAACACTGAAGACACATGGCGACCATGGGAGCACCGACGTTATGATGTAGATCGTGCTATTTTACAGGTAGAAGCCAATATTGATGTTGGTCCAGATTACTCAGTTGATTTCTTAGAACCTAATTATGCACTGGACCCACAATCAGAAATCGCAGTATGGGAATGGAGATTTAACCGTGGATTAGCCAGTGAAATGGACTGGTTTGATTACATGAATAGCGATGCCCCAGAATCTAAGAGAGAAGCTTTTAAGCAAATGCAAGCAGAACGCACTGAGCAAGACCAAACTCCACAAAACAGATTATTAAATAGACTACAAAACGATGCCAATACAGGATGATGCAGTTAATGACTATTTACGCGCATTAGAATCAGCAGAAGACGAGTTTTTAAAAGATGTTAAGCAAATGGAAGAAGATGGTTTTTCTACAGCTGAAATATTGGCTTTTCTCGCTGCGCTTGATATGTCGACCTACTTTATTGAAGATTTACGTATGGCTGCCGGAGTCAGTACCGCAGTGCTTACAACGACGAATCTTTTGGATGATATGCAGTTTTTTGGGTCTATCACAGAAACTCAGCTTGTGGCGCTCTCAAACGTCCAACAAAGCACACTACTAAAATACGCGAATTATACAGGAGAAACCATTCGTCAAGAGATTATGAATGGGATACAGGCTGGCTATACTGAAAGTCAAATAAAAGACTCATTTACACGCTCTTCATTAGTAAATAAAGCAAGAATTGATGATATAGTTGCAGATACGGTTACCAATTATGAGCAGCAAGTTATTTTTACAATGGCTGAAGATTTACCGGGCAATACTGAATTTCATTACGTAGGTCCATTGGATAGTAGGACCCGGCCATTATGTAGAGATATTATTGCAGCTGCACCTATGACCCGGCAAGAAATTGATTCCAGATTTCCCGGCTGTATTACCGATCGTGGTGGACGTAACTGCCGTCATGTTTGGAGTCCAGTGTCGCCGGATGTCTCATATAAGAAAGAAGCACAGGGTCAGATTCAAACATTAAAAGACGCTGGCAAATACAAAAAACCATTAACACTAAAGCAGTATTATGACGCTAGATAAAGCACTGGAACGCATATTAGATTTTAAGAAATCCGACATGAATAAACATGGCAAGCGTATTGCTAAAAAACACCGTGAGCAATTCACAGCTGGTGTGGATCGTATGGGTAAATTTTTCAAAGCCTATTCGCCGTCATATGCTAAGAAAAAAAGAGCTGGACAAGTTAGGAAGGATCAAATATCTAAACAGGTATATCCAGTGAATTTGACGCTGACAGGTAAAATGTCAAAGTCGTTTGGCTTTATAAAAAGCTATTCCACCAAGGGCGAAGCGTTCTTTAATGGAGAGATAGGTTTTGACTATGGAATTACCGACGGTAAACAAGCTCAAAGAATGATGGACCTAGCCGATGGGAAATTTGGCAAGAAAACTATTCGTAGTAAAAAAAGAATTGTGGCTGCTGATCAGAGATTAGGGCCAAAAGTAGAATTTGCACTGGCGGAAATGTTTGTTAAACAAATAGTAAACAATTTGAATCGCCTAACATCGCGAACTAAGACCGTGATAAACATATAGTAAAAGAAAGGAAGACAGTATGTCTGAAGAAGCAACTACACCAGAAGCACCGCCAGTAGCGGAAGGCACTCGATCGCCCGTAACACCACAAGTATCGACAGAGGTGGACCCTAATAGCCAAGAACAATCGGTTGATGACGCGCAAGAAATCAATCCATTAGTGGCTGAGAGCCGCAAGTATAGAAAACGCGCACAAAGTTCAGAAGCTGAACTCGCAAAACTGCAAAAGCAGATTGCCAATGATCGTGAAAAACAAATGGAAAAGCAAAACGAATGGCAAGCGCTTGCAGAAGAACGTGCAGCTAGACTAGCCGAGCTTGAACCGATTGTGGAACAAGCACAAAAAGACGAGTCTGCATTAAGAGAACAAATTCTGAACGATTTCAGTGAGGAAGATCGAGATACTTTTGGCGATCTGCCATTGCCAAAACTTCGAGCGCTTCATCAAAAATTAAATCAAAACAATCAACGATTAGCCGTTGCAAATAATCCGGCAGTCCCAGCAAATGAAGTACCGCAAGATTGGACTAAGATGGATAGAAATACACGGTCCAAGAACTGGGATAAGATTGTTGCTCGGTATCGAAAATAAAAGGAGGTCCTAGATGGCCTTTGCTCAATGGGGTGGAAATACCACCCAAGGTTCAGCAACTGGAGATTTAACCGCTGATCCAGCACATCTTGATGTGTTCATACCAGAACTCTGGGCGGATGGTATATACCGCTATTTTGAGAAAAGCTTAGTCTTCAAACCGTTTTTTGATGACTACTCAGCACTTTGTAAAGGTAAAGGGGATACGATTAACATTCCTACCGTACAAGAAGTTGCTGTAGCTACAAAGCTAGAGAACAATGGTGTGACTTACACGGGTAACACAGAAACAGCAATTAGCTTACTAATTGACCAACACAAGTACAGCGCAAAGCTATTTGAAGACATTGCAATGATTCAAGCAAATGAAATGTTGTTTGACAAGTACGCGCAGTCAATGAGTTATGGTTTGGCTAAAGCTGTGGACACTCACATCATGGAAGAGCTTGATGCGATGGGTACAACACAAGCATTAGCGGCTGACAACAGTATGTCAAATGCCGATGTAGAAACTGCAATTGGAACATTGATGGCAAATGATATTCCAAAAGAAGAATGCGCTTTCTTTGTGAATCCATTGATCTATGCTGACTTAATGAACAGTAAGGCATTTATTGCTGCACCTAACAGTCCAGCTAATTATGCAACTACTGGTGCATTAGGTAATGTAGTTCCAACTGGTTTTGCAGATAACTCTGTGATGGCTACTGGTAACGTGGGAATGCTTTTTGGGATTCCAGTGTATACTAGCTCAATCATAGCGACTTCAGCAAGTGGTGGCACAGAAGTGGGATATTTGGTCCACAAAAGTGCAATAGCAGTTGCAGTTCAGCAAAATATTCGGGTAAGTGAATTGCCGTCAGCATAAGCGATTATGATGATTATTAGCGCGGAATTAAGCGGGAAATCTAAGGCCATATTGGCTAAGACAATCCGAACCGAAGGCTGCGTACAGCGCAGACAGGGGCAGAGCATAGGAGATGAGATAATTCTCCCACGAGGCCGCGCCTACTCATGTAGTAGAAAAGGTATGCCGATACTCCATAGAAATGTGGAGATGCAAGATAAAAAGCTTGCTATAACATTTGACAAAGCGAATATAGTGTCGATTTCCTCGGTACAAAAGTAGTAGCTGATTGCATCTTTGGTGCTAAAGCAACTACATCAAATCACGTGAAAGGAATTGAATTTTTAAATCCTTAAACCGTAATGTTGCATCTAATAGAAAGGGACGGCTTTTGTCGTCCCTTTTTGTATAAGTAACAAGGAATTATTATGATCGTATTAAAAAAAGAAAATCACTATTGCCATTGTGCAACACGCGAAGAAGCGCAGAAACTTGTTAATGATGGCTATGAAGTTCAAAAGAATAAACTTGGCGGTCCAAAGATCGTAAAAGAAGTCAAGAAAGCAGCACCAAAAAAGAAGATGTTTAGTAAGAAAAAATAACTTTTAAACATGGCTCGTTCACGGTCTGCCACAACCTTAGAGATGGAGAAAATGTATGGCAACAAGTAATTTACATAGATATACTGAGCAAGAAGTGCTCAACATTATGACCGCATCTGGCGGTTATGATTACGTTACAAACGCTACCGTTAATTCAAACACTTACTGTGCAATCCAAGCCTTATCTACTGATTGCGTAGTAACCGCAACATCAACCGATACCGACATCTGGGACACGTTAACAGACGTAACCATATTAGCCGGGCAAACCATTTATGGCGAGTGGTCTAGTGTTGCCGTAGCGAATGGCGATTTTGCATTAGTTTACAGAAAAAGTAGTTAGGAGCAATTATGGCAAACTTACATAAACGATCAGTCCAAGAAGCTTTAAACGTAACAGTTGGTGGCGGTTGGAGTGTGAATGGTGTTGAAACGGCTGGATCAAGTGCAGACCCAGCAAATACAACTCATGTTGCACTTGCGACTATGACATCTACGCTTGGAGTTTACAGTGCCGTAGAAATTTATTTTAATTTTGCAACATCTGGTACAGATGTTAATGCATCTAATGATTTATTGATTCCAAAAAACACCATGATTTTTTTAACAGTGCCACGTGGACTTGGAAATACGGTGTACTTTAATTATAACTCGACCAGTACAACTACTGGTGCAGTACGCACGGTGGAGATCTAAATGTTTAGTAACATGGGCCAATCCAATCCAGAAGATCTGGGTAATGGTGGTACGATTGATGGCGATATAATAATCACAGGAGATTTACAAGTTGATGGTGGTGGATCACTTAGCTTTGATGAAATAATAGAAGGAACGCAAGTAATAGATGTAACTAGCACCGAAGCTCTATTAGTTAGAAAAAATGGAGATGGTGGCGATATATTTATTGTAGATACT
>Ga0181413_1000063_pt1 | contig 25831 bp, 12 predicted proteins | sample 36SPOviralmetaG_FD_130111 | JGI IMG/M metagenome (GOLD analysis project Ga0181413, IMG submission 130111) | Marine viral communities from the oligotrophic San Pedro Time Series (SPOT) site, San Pedro Channel, CA, USA - 36 SPOT_SRF_2012-09-28 | ecosystem: Environmental > Aquatic > Marine > Strait... | reverse complement strand
TAAACCGATACAAGACGGTATGGACAGACCTAAAAGTGAACTTGCTTATAGGGTTCCTGCAAGTAAGTTTACGCGTAAAAAAATTACTGCAAACGAAAAGCAGGAAGAGCTGGTTGGACTTGACACTACTATTGATTGGAAAAACACAGGTGATAACAGCTATGATGGAGAGAAGCTTAATCTACTAGTACACGATGAAAGTGGTAAGTGGGAGAGGCCTGATAATATTCTAAACAACTGGCGAGTAACTAAAACTTGTTTAAGGCTAGGTGCTCGTATAGTTGGTAAATGCATGATGGGATCAACGTCTAACTCGTTAGATAAAGGTGGTGATAATTTTAAAAAGCTTTACAATGACTCAAATGCTACAAACAGAAACCGTAATGGACAAACAAAGTCTGGTTTATATTCTTTGTTTATCCCAATGGAATGGAACTTTGAAGGATTTATTGACGAATACGGACAACCTGTTTTTGATAGCCCAAGTCATGATGTACGAGGACCACATGGCGAACTAATAGACGTAGGTGTTATATCGCATTGGGAAAATGAAGTTGAAGGTTTAAAAGGAGATCAAGACGCTTTAAACGAGTTTTATAGACAGTTTCCAAGAACTGAAGAGCACGCGTTTAGAGATGAGACAAAAAATAGTCTTTTTAATCTTGTGAAAATATATGAGCAAATAGATTACAACGAAGGTGTAACTAGCTCAGCAGTTTTAAACACTGGTAATTTTCAGTGGGTAAACGGCATAAAAGATACATCTGTAGTTTTTACTCCAGATCCTAACGGTAGATTTAAAGTTAGTTGGGTTCCGGATTTTAACTTGCAGAATAATGTTATAATTAAAAATGGAATTAAGTATCCTGCAAACGAACACATGGGCGCTTTTGGCTGCGATAGCTATGATATTAGCGGTACTGTTGACGGTAGAGGATCCAACGGATCTCTTCATGGACTAACTAAGTTTAGCATGGAGTCAGCTCCAGCAAATACTTTTTTTCTAGAATACATAGCAAGACCACAAACCGCTGAAATATTTTTTGAAGATGTGCTAATGGCGTTAGTGTTCTACGGCATGCCATTGCTCGCAGAAAACAATAAACCAAGATTACTGTATCATCTAAAGCGTAGAGGATATAGAGGATTCAGTATGAACAGACCAGATAAAGTTTGGAATAAATTATCTATTACTGAAAAAGAAATAGGTGGTATACCAAACTCTAGTGAAGATATTAAACAAGCTCATGCTGCTGCTATTGAAATGTATATCAACGATCACGTTGGGTTAATGGAAGATGGCACTTATGGAACAATGTATTTTAACGAAACATTAAACGACTGGGCTAAGTTCGATATAAATAAAAGAACTAAGTTTGATGCCGCAATAAGTTCTGGGCTAGCTGTTATGGCTTGCAATAGACACTTGTATAGACCAGTAAAAGAAAGAAAAAGAAAACCATTAGGCTTTTCGTTTTCTAAATATAGTAACGATGGTGTAAACTCTAAAATAATTAAAAATTAAATATGGCTTACAGAAACACTAACAATTTTCCAAGTCAGGTAGTACCTGATATAGAAAAAATAAGCTATGACTACGGTCTAAAAGTTGCACAAGCTATAGAAAGCGAGTGGTTTGATAGAAATGAAGACGGAAACATACGTGGCAACGGAAGGTTTTATAGTAACAAAAACAACTTCCACAACTTAAGATTATATGCTAGAGGCGAACAGTCTGTACAGAAATATAAAAACGAGTTATCTATAAATGGTGACTTAAGCTATTTAAACTTGGACTGGAAGCCGGTTCCAGTTGTTCCTAAATTTGTAGATATTGTTGTTAACGGTATGGCTGAAAGAAATTACGATATAAAAGTATTTTCTCAAGACCCGTACGGTGTAGCAAAAAGAACAGAATACATGGAGAGTGTTCTTCGTGACATGAAAATGAAAGAGTTCGACGCTGTAGCTAAGCAACAGTTGAACATGGACTTTGCAGAAAACGATCCTGAAACTTTACCTGAGACAGAAGAAGAGTTAGAGTTACACATGCAGCTAACCTACAAGCAAGCTACTGAGCTAGCAGAAGAGCAAGCTATAAATGTATTGCTAGAAGGTAACGATTACGAACTTACTAAAAAAAGGCTTTACTATGACTTAACAGTTTTAGGTATGGCCGCTGTAAAAACTAACTATACAAATTCTGAAGGAGTAACTATAGACTATGTTGACCCTGATAGAATTGTTCACTCTTACACAGAGTCTCCATATTTTGATGATGTGTACTATGTTGGTGAAGTTAAAACAATTCCAATTAACGAGTTGGTAAAACAGTTTCCACACTTAAGCCAAGAAGATCTTGAAGAGATACAGCAATATAATAACAGTAGAACTTACGAGTACAATAAAGGTAGAAGAGATCAAGATATAAATCAAGTTGAAGTATTATACTTTAACTGGAAAACTTATATGAACGAGGTTTACAAGCTAAAGGAAACCTCAACAGGTGGAGAGAAAGCTATAGAAAAAGACGACACTTTTGATCCACCTACAGACATGCAAGGTGGCTTTGCTAAACTTTCAAGACAAATAGAAGTTTTATATGAAGGAGCTATGATTATTGGTTCTGACAAACTTTTAAAATGGGAGATGGCTGAAAATATGATCAGACCAAAAAGCGACATGAGCAAAGTTAAGATGAACTATAGCATCGTAGCTCCGCGTATGTATCAAGGTAGAATAGAAAGTATCGTTAGCCGTATCACTGGTTTTGCAGATATGATACAGCTTACACACTTGAAGCTACAACAAGTTATGGCACGTATGGTACCCGATGGTGTTTACTTAGATGCTGATGGCTTAGCTGAAATAGACTTGGGTAACGGTACAAATTATAATCCACAGGAAGCGCTAAACATGTTCTTCCAAACTGGTAGTATAATTGGTAGATCGTTTACCGCTGATGGTGATCCAAACCCAGGCAAAGTTCCTATACAAGAAATATCAAACGGTAAAGGTGCTGGAGCTAAAATGCAAACGCTTATAGCAAACTACAACTACTACATGCAGATGATCCGTGATGTAACCGGATTAAATGAAGCTAGAGATGGTAGCACGCCAGATAGAAACGCTTTGGTTGGTGTTCAAAAATTAGCAGCCGCAAATAGCAATACAGCTACAAGACATATACTTCAAGCAGGTTTATTTTTAACAGCTGACATTGCAGAACAAATATCTTTACGTATATCTGATATATTAGAGTTTTCTCCAACGCGAGATGCTTTCTTACAGCAGATAGGTGTACATAACGTAGCTACTTTAGAAGAAATGTCTGAGCTTTATCTTTATGACTTTGGTATATTTATAGAGTTGGCGCCAGATGAAGAAGAGCGACAGTTGCTAGAAAATAATATACAAATGGCTTTAGCTCAAAAGATAATAAGATTATCTGACGCAATAGATATTAGAGCTACTAAAAATGTAAAGCTTGCAAACGAACTTCTTAAAATAAAAGAAAAGAAGAAGATGGAGCAAGAGCAAGCAATGCAACAGCAGAACATACAAGCGCAACAACAAGCTCAACAGCAAACAGCTCAAGCACAAGCGCAAGCTGAAATGCAAAAGCAACAAGCTATAACTCAAAGTCAAATACAGTTAGAGGAGGCTAAAGCAGGTTTTAAATCAAACAACTTAAGGCAAGAAGCTGACATTAAAAAAGAATTAATGGAAGCAGAGTATCAATACAACATGAAGTTAAGAACGCTAGAAGCTGAGTCTAAAAATCAAATAGAAGACAAGAGGCAAGTAGCGGCGAGTAAAAAGTTTGAGTCAGCAGGTAATGATGAATTAGGTACTGGCTTGAATATGAATCAGTTTTAATTATTATATTTTATATTATGGAAGAAACAAAAGAAGTACAAGAAGAAAAAGTAACTAAGGTAAGCTTGAAAGAGAAGCCAAAAGAAACAGTTCACAAGGTAGACTTAAACAAAAAGGACGATGCTGAAGAAGGTACAACTGACGACACAGGAGTGGTTGGAAGCGATGAAGCTACCGACGCCGCACCGAAACAAGAAGAAGTACAGGCGGAAAGTGAAGCACAAGAAACTCCAGTATTAGAAGAGGTTACAGAAGAAGAGCCTCAAGAGGACAACGAGGAGACTGCAGAAGAAACAGTGGCAGAAGAAAAGCCAACTGTAGAGCTTCCTGAAAACGTTGAAAAGCTAGTTGAGTTTATAAACGAAACAGGTGGTACTGTTGAAGACTATGTTAGATTAAACCAAGACTACAGTCAAATGGATAATTTAACAGCGCTAGAAGAGTACTACAAAATTACAAAACCTCATTTAGATGTTGAAGAAAGAAAGTTCTTAATGGACGAAACCTTTAGCTATGATGAAGAGGTTGATGATGACAAAGATATTAGAAGAAAGAAAATAGCCCTCAAAGAGCAAGTTGCCGAGGCTAAAGCCTACTTAGACAGGCAAAAGTCTAAATATTACGAAGAGATCAAAGCTGGATCGAAGCTCACTACAGAGCAACAGAAAGCAATTGATTTCTTTAACAGATATAACAAAGAGTCTGAAAGCGCTAAGCAAACGCAAGAGCGCAACCAGAACGTGTTTAACAAAAAGACATCTAGTCTTTTCTCTGATAAATTCAAAGGTTTTGAATATAACTTAGGAGAAAAGAAGTTTAGGTTTAATGTTAAAAACGTTGATAGTGTTAAAGAAACTCAAAGCGATATTGGTAACTTTATCAAAAAGTTTTTGAATAAAGAGGGATCAATGGAAGACGCCGCGGGTTATCATAAAGGTTTATATACCGCTATGAACGCAGACGCTATAGCTCAACACTTTTACGAACAAGGTAAAGCTGACGCTTTAAAAACTTCTGTTGAAAAGTCTAAGAACATTAATATGGATCCAAGACAAACTAACAGAGAAGTTAAAGTTGGAGGCGCTACATATAGAGTATTAAGTGGAGAGTCTACTTCAGACTTTAAAGTTAAAATCAAACGAGGTAGAAAATAAATTATTAATCCATTTAAAACTAATTAAAAATGGCAATTACAAATCCAGGTCCTGGGCATTCCGGGACTACAGGTAGTTTAAATAGTGTAGCCGCTCCAGTGAGAGCTACATTGTCTTCAAACTACATTGACTTTACGAGCGGCGCTGGCAACGACTGGGCGCAGCAGTATTTACCAGACCTAATTGAAGCTGAAGCTGAAGTGTTCGGACCAAGAACTATTTCAGGTTTCTTATCTCAAGTAGGTGCTGAAGAGTCTATGACTTCTGACCAAGTTATTTGGACAGAGCAAGGTAGACTTCACTTATCTTACACGGGTACAATTAATACTGACACTGGTGAGTTAGCTATCCTAAAAGATATTGACGGAAACGATTTAACTACTACTCACGGTATTAGATTAAACGATCAAGTTATCGTTGCTACTTCTGAAGGTGTAATCAAGTGTTTAGTTACTGACGCTTTAGTTGGTACGGCTGACAAAGTTACCGTTAAGCCTTACGAAAAGGAAAACATTAACGACGCCGCTGCTTTTTCTACTGGCACTGTAGCTTGTACGGTATTAGTATATGGTTCTGAGTTTGGTAAAGGAACAGCTGGCCAAGGATCAGCTGCTGAAGGTGCTAAGGCTGTAGAGCCACAGCACAAATCTTTTAGCAACAAGCCTATCATCATGAAAGATTACTACGAGATCAACGGATCTGATGTATCTCAAATCGGTTGGGTAGAAATCGCTGGTGAAGACGGACAAAATGGTTACTTATGGTATTTAAAAGCTGAAGGCGATACTCGCTCTCGCTTCACTGATTACTTAGAGATGACTATGATGGAAGCTGTTAAAGGTGTTGACGTTGCTAACAACGTTAACGAAGCTTTACTTAACGGAGCTGGTGAGTCTTACGGTACTGAAGGTTTATTCGCTGCTATTGAGACTCGTGGTAACGTTACTACTGGTGTTACTGGTGTTAACGCTGCTACTGACTTAGCAGAGTTTGACGCTATCTTAGCAGAGTTTGATAAGCAAGGTGCTATTGAAGAGAACATGTTGTTTGTTAACCGTGCGACTAGCTTAGCTATCGACGATATGTTAGCTTCAATGAACTCTTACGGTGCTGGTGGTACTTCTTACGGAGTATTTAACAATGACGAAGATATGGCGTTGAACTTAGGTTTCTCTGGATTCCGAAGAGGTTCTTACGACTTCTATAAGTCTGACATGCGATACTTAAACGATAAAGCTACTCGTGGATCTATCAACGATAGAGCTGCAGGCTTTGGTATCCGTGGGGTTGTTATTCCTGCTGGTGTATCAACTGTATACGACCAAACATTAGGTAGAAACTTAAAGCGTCCGTTCTTACACGTACGTTATAGAGCTTCTCAAATGGACGATAGAAAAATGAAAACTTGGATCACTGGATCTGTTGGTGGAAACATCACTTCTGATCTTGATGCAATGCAAGTAAACTATCTATCTGAAAGATGTTTAGTTGTTCAAGGTGCTAACAACTTCATGTTAATGAAGTAAGCATATTAATTAGGTCGGGGCTTCGGCTCCGATCTTTTTTTTAATTTTTTATTATATTATATCATGGCAAAAAAGCAAACAAAAAAAGCTGAGGTAGCACAGCCAGAAATTAAAGCTACAAATGAAATGGTAGAAGTGGCTGTTAAGCCGCAGCCTAAAAAACCTACTTGGGAAATAAAAGATAGAGTTTATTATTTAAAACAAAGTAGATCAGCTTTATCTTATTCAATGAAGTCTTCAGGTATATATTACTTTGACGAAAAATTAGGATACGAAAGAGAGTTAAAGTATTGTGAAAATCAAAGAACTGTTTTTGTAGACGAAATGCAAGGCGATCAAAGGCTAGCTCACATTATATTTAGAAATGGAGCGCTATACGTTCCAAGAGAAAAAGCAACTTTACAAAAGCTATTATCTCTATATCACCCAATGCGTGATAAACTTTTTTACGAGCACAAGCCTGTAGAAATAGCAGCTACTGAGCTAGACTACTTAGAAATGGAAGCTGACGCTTTAGTTTTAGCTAGAACACTAGACATTGACAAGATGGAAGCTATAATGCGAGTAGAATTAGGTTCTAAGGTATCAGAGATGAGTTCTAAGGAATTAAAACGAGATTGTCTAGTATTTGCAAGAAGAAACCCAGGTTTGTTCTTAGAGCTAGTTCAAGATGAAAACGTAGAGCTTAGAAACTTTGGTATTAAAGCTACTGAACTAGGAATTATAAAACTATCAACTGATCAAAGAAATTTTAATTGGGGATCAAACGATAGAAAACTAATGACTATTCCTTTTGATGAGCATCCGTATTCTGCTTTAGCCGCTTGGTTTAAAACAGACGAAGGTATGGAAGTGTATTCTAATATAGAAAAGCAACTAAGTATGTAATTACTTTATAGAAGAGTAACCACTCTTCGGGGGTGGTTACTTAACTATAAAAGATAATTAAATGGTAAGTGTAGATACAGTATATCAACGTGTACTAGCATTAGCAAATAAAGAACAACGAGGTTACATAACTCCACAGGAATACAACCTGTTTGCTAACCAAGCTCAGATGGAAATATTTGAAGAGTATTTTCATCACTTGAATCAATATCTTAGAAATCCTGGGAATAACTCTAACTTTTCAGATTCTGTAGATTACATAGAAGATAAGATAAGTAGGTTTGAAGTTCACGATCATCCAGTAGCCGCAGCTTTTTTAATAGATCCAGAGACAGGGCAACCTATTGTAGGTAGCACGTATGGCCACATATTGCCTAACGACAAAACAATGTATAGGTTAGTTGGAGTAAAGTTTAACAACGCTAACGCACAGCAAACTACAAATAAAAAATATCGTGATCAGACAAGAGGTGTTTACGCCGCTCAAGTTCACAGTGGATCTCCAGTTTACATTAGATCTTTTGGTCCTACCGCGGCAGGGGTTACAAACCCTCCTCCTTTAAGCGCTTATAATTCAGGCTCAGATAACTTTATTAGGTGCTACAATCAGTCTGGACTTTTTGGAGGCGTTATACAAATAGATTTTATACGTATGCCTATAAAAGTTAACTGGGATTATGTTGTTGTAAACGAAAAAGCTTTATACAACGCTAACGGAGCTACAGACTTTGACTTACATCCCTCTGAAGAAACTAACTTAGTATATAGAATACTACAACTAGGTGGTATAACTATTAACAAGCCTGGTCTAGCAAGTTTAGCTAAAGCTGAAGTTGTAGAGCAAAGCAATAATGAAAAATCATAATGGCACAACACACTCCACAACAGGTAGCTAACTACTACAATAATCCGGCTAATTACGGAACTTTTCAATATCAAATCTTAACAGCTTTGGTAAACACGTTTTTAGCTATGTATGTTGGTGAGAATAAAATAATATCTAAAGCTGATAGATCAGACGTTTTCTTTTTTGGCCGTAGAGCTATGCAAGAAATGAATTACGATATTTTAAGATCTAAAAAGACTTGGGAGTTTACACTAGATAATAGAATGCACATACCTTTGCCTCATGACTTTGTAGGTTATACAAACGTTTTCTACAGCGACGGCTCTGGTATTAAGCATCCACTATATCCTGTTAGAGAAACTCAAAATCCTTACAGGCCAGCAACTAAAACAGATGATCCAAAAGAAAATGATATATGGTGGGACGTAAACGGTATAAATGCCTTAGGTAGACCATTTGCTCAAGAGATACCAGAAGAACACGCTGTAATAACAAGTAATTTTCAAACTACAGCCAGCCACGAAGATCAAGTAGCCGACTTCAATTATAACGATGGACACTCTGAGTTTGCTTTGGGGCAAAGATATGGATTGTCACCTGAACACGCGCAGATAAACGGTAGCTACTATTTTGACCACGCTAGAGGAAGGTTATATTTTGGGTCAGGCTTAGTTGGATCAAACATAATACTAGACTATGTTACAGATGGTACTGGCAATGACTCTGGAGAGCCTGATAAAATAAAAGATAACGTCATACATAAGTTTGCTGAAGAAGCTTGGTACAAGTGCGTAGCGTACTATATAGTGTCAACAGGATCAAACTATAGTCCCGCAACAATACAGATGTTAAAAAAAGAAAGATTTGCTGAACTTAGAAAAGCTAAGCTACGATTGTCTAACTACAAGATAACAGAGTTTATGCAAGTGATGAGAAACAAATCTAAATGGATAAAATAAGATATGCCAGAATTTAATAGAAATTTTGCACAAGGTAAAATGAACAAGGACCTTGATGAGCGCCTTGTTCCAGCTGGTCAATATAGAGACGCAATGAACATACAAGTTTCTACTTCAGATAGTAGTAACGTAGGTTCGCTAGAAAATATATTAGGTAACGTAGAGCTATCCACAAACTTAATACCAGAAGGTGGTTATTGTGTTGGCTCTATAGTAGACAATGAGGTTAACTGCATATATTACTTAGTAGCTGGTAATGAGTTTACACATGCTGGCGGTAACAGAATAACTAAAAACTATATTGTAAAATACGACATAGATGAAAACAACTTTACGTTTGTTTTTGTAGATATATATAGAGTTACAACAGATATAGTTTCTACAAACACTGTGGGTGCGCCAGTTTTTGCTACACCAGCTCCAGCAGTCCAAGTTTCTAGTAGTGCAGGTATTAGACCCGGCATGAAAGTTAGTGGTTATGAAATAAAAAATGTTGTTGGTAACGACTTGCTACACGGTGTTGACAACGCGTCTATAGCTTTAGGTCAACAAACAATAGCTAACACAAGTGTTTTAGGGTTTAACAAATTTACAGATATTACAGCTATAAACATTGTTGAAGACTTGTTGATGTATACTGATGATGTAAGTGAGCCTAAAACTATAAACATAAAAAGATCTATACTTGGAACAGGTTCTGATGACGACATTTTAAATACAGCTGGCGCTGGAAACTCTTCTGAGCATCACACCAGGCTAGTTAGTAAAAAAATTGATGGATCTTTTGTTAATGATGGACTTGAAATAGTAAAATATTTTGATCAAATAAACATTGATGTTCCAGTATATTCTGAGTTAGAAAATAATACTACTATAAGAAAAAGTCCTTTAACTCCACCAACGTTAAGGATGTCTTCTACTAATGATGATAGACCTTTACCAGTAGCAACTCAATTTAATCCAGGCGTAAACATTGTAAACGTAGGTGGTGGTAACACTTTTAATCAAAACAATCCTTTTGTTACACCAATAGGTCCTTTTGGCGCTGCGTCTGTACAGTTTCCAACTAACGTAGTTGGCACTGGTACTATAATAAGTAATGTTACTTTTGACGACGACGTATCTTACTTTGAAGGAGATTTTATATTAATGACATCTGAGTTGAGTCAAGATCCAACGGCTTTTACAGACTTTGACATTAGAGCTCAAATATTTAATAAGATAAGTAACGACACTTACGACATACAAATAATGTCAATAAGTAATGATTTAGGAAACATAGGTAGCTTTTACGTTATACTAGAACAAGAAGACGCTTTGTTTGAGTTTAAGTTTCCTAGATTTTCATACAGATACAAGTACGTAGACGGTCAGTACTCTCCTTTTGCGCCTTTTTCTGAAGTAGCTTTTCTTCCAGGGCCTTTTGATTATTATCCTAAAGAAGGTTACAATCAAGGTATGGCTAATAGATTAAGAAGTTTATACGTAGAAAACTACGCGCCTCTACCTAGTCATAGACCTAAGGATATAACTGAAATTGATGTACTTTACAAAGAAGACAAATCAACAACAGTTTACACCGTTAAAACTATAAAGCTAGAAGACGGAGCTCCACTATGGCCTACGTCTGATCCTTTTTCTGGATATGCTGTTTTAGCTGATGGTAGCAACTTTCAAGAGAGAGGTAGCTTACGTATAGAATCAGAGTTAATACACGCTGTAGTTCCAGCAAATCAATTGCTACGCCCTTGGGATAATGTGCCTAGAAAAGCTAAAGCTCAAGAGGTTTCTGCTAATAGACTTATATATGCTAACTACTTACAAAATTACAATTTATTAGATTCCTTTAACAAACTAATAAGTCCAGAGGCAAATCTTAAAGTAAAATCTCTGTCTTATGTAGATCAAAGCTTAGCGGTAGAGATACCTACTAAATCTATAAAAACACAAAGAACTTACCAACTAGGTGTTGTTTACAAGATGAGTTTGGTAGAGAAACACCAGTATTAGCAGATAAGCAAGGAGGTTCAATAACAGTTTCAAAAGAGTTTTGTGCTAACTCTAATAGTTTTGTAACTTCTATTAATAATAACGCCCCTATTTGGGCTAAGTCGTTTAAGTTTTTTATTAAAGAAACTTCTAACGAATACTACAATTTAGCGATGGACCGCTGGTACAATGCTGAAGATGGTAACCTGTGGCTTTCTTTTCCTTCATCAGATAGAAACAAAGTAGATGAAGAAACATTTTTAGAATTAAAGAAAGAGCACGATGGGCCAACCCCTATAGTAGAGCCTGCTAGATACAAGATACTAGCCATTGAAAACGAAGCTCCTCAAGATATAAAGCTTGATAGAAAAGTTCAAGGAACCTTGTTAAATGGATCTACCACTACCGCTGGAACAACTACTTTAGACGACTTTTTTGGACAAACAGGTACTGGTATAGGCTTTCCGGGACAAAACGAAGTGTTTTTTTACGTAAGACTAAATCAGTTTAATACAGCTTTTGATACTACCTCTAATAATCCTATAACTGCTATAGCGTCAGAGTGCTCTGCTAGGTTTAGAACTATAACAGGTTTAGCCACTCAGTATTACGATATAATTAGTATAGAGCTAGGTAACTTCTTTGGTGGTGCTGGAAATGACGGGTATAGAATAAATTTAGAAGAACGATTAGGACCTGAGGTTGGATCTGTCTGTGGCACAAGCTGGGCAAATAGAAATCCTGGATTACAATTACAAATCGTACGCAACGAGTATATTGATAAGCCAGAGTTTGACGGTAAATTCTTTGTTAAAGTTTTTAAAGATACTACGTTAGAAAACTTTATTATGGTTTTAAACGATGATAACCTTGTTGTCGTTACAGCGTACGGCATGCGTTATCTTCACACATACGACTCGCATACTAACGGAAGCGGTGGTGTTCTCAACACAGATAACCAAGGCGCTGGGTATGGTGGAGGAAGCTTTCCTTTTTCTATATTTGGTAACACAAATAACGGCTACGTTAGATCAATAGCTGGATTAAATCATGTTCACCCATACAACTCTAGCTACACTTGGGGAGACAGCACTAACGCCACTTTACCAATACCAAACAACTTGTTAGAGGTGTCTAACCAACCTAATAACGTTAATAATACTGTAGACGATTTTGCGCAAAACCAAAATGCTCCGCTAGGAGATTTTTTCACAGCATCTAACGGTGGTGACTGGGGTATATACAAGGGTACAGCAGGATCTGTTGACGCTGGAGGCGCTCCACAGTGGTGGGAGCTTTTACTTCTTCCAATTTATGCGCTAGCTCAAGCTGGATTTGCGGCAGCAGACTTTATTAACGACAACAGAGCTTTTCAGTTTTGGAACAATTACTTTACAAGAGGTGGTCAAGCTACGCTATTTATTGATGATGCTTGGGCTTTGAGCTGGGCTCATGACCCGCATACTATAGAAAACGGTCTCAACCCTCAAGACTTTGAAGATTGGCACACCGCTCCTGATCAACAAATTACGCTGGCAGGAGGTCCAAACGGCGCTTTAGAAATAGCACCTTGGAACGGTAGTGCCAACGGTTATCAAAACGGATCTAAGGGTATATGGGGTAGCAGAATGGATATATCTGTTACAGGCGGATTTATAGGTCCAGATGACGAGTTTGGCCCAACGGGAGACTGGAAAGATGATTTAACTCCTGCAAGAATGGATTTTATGAACCCTGTTCATTTAAGAAAAGGTAGTAATACAGACGAATATGAGTTCATGAGACTTTTACTTTTACCAGGTTGTAAATGGAGGTGGCAAGATGATCCAGATCAGATAATACATGAGACAGTAACTTCATACAGCCATTGGGGAATAACTAACGCTCAGAAAAGTGATTTACACCTAGGTGACAGCGACTATTGGGAGTCTTGGAACAGAAGACAAAAGTGGACTATAGTAGCAGACAGAACTATATACAACGCTAGAAGAAACGCTAATCACGATGGTAGCAGCACTACCAACTTACAGATAATGGGTCCTTTCGATGATGGTGAAGGTTTTTCAAGTGAAAACCCAGCTGTTTGGGAAACAAAACCTAAAGAAGATATTGGCTTAGATATATACTACGAGATAAGCAGAGCGTACCCTATTGTTATAGATGAGACTAACGCAGAGACCGCAATCTTACCTAACTTTGGTTCTTTAATAGCTATAGACAATGTTTCCATACAGCCAGCATTAGTTACTGCAATGAGAGGGGAATACGCTGGAGGAGGATTTGTTGAGGTAGAAGTACAAGGCGCACAAGCGGTTGCGTCTGGAGATACACTTCTTTTTGAAGACGGGTATGGTGGTGAGGTAACACTAGTTGCAACACAAGCTTCGGTTGGATCTACTATAAGAGTTAACCCTAGGTTCCATGCCTCTTGGAACTCTATAACACTACCTTGGCACAACTGCTACTCTTTTGGTAATGGTATAGAGTCAGATAGAATTAGAGATGACTTTAATCAACCAACAATACAAAACGGCGTTAAAGCATCGACTACTATAGCAGAGCAGTATAAAGAAGAAAGAAGATCGCAAAGCTTTATATTTTCAGGTATATTCAATAGTCTGTCTGGCGTTAATAGACTTAATCAGTTTATACAGGCTGAGCCAATAACAAAAGATCTTGATCCTGATAACGGAAGCATACAGAAGCTATTTACAAGAGACACTGACATAGTAACTTTCTGTGAAGATAAAGTATTAAAAGTTTTATCTGACAAAGATGCTTTGTTTGAATCTGGCGGTAACGCTCAACTTACAGCTGCTAATAGAGTCCTTGGTCAAGCTATAGCTTTTGCTGGAGACTACGGTATATCTACTAACCCTGAATCTTTTGCGGCAGATAAATACAGGTGTTACTTTACTGATACGCAGAGAGGCGCGGTGCTTAGACTATCAAAAGACGGTATGACACCTATATCAGACTATGGTATGAAAGATTACTTTACAGATACATTTAATACTATAAAAAACTTTAGGCTTATAGGTACTTTTGATCAAAGAAAAGATAACTATAATTTAACAATGTATGAAAAGCCTACGCAGCGAAAAGGTTATCCTAACGGTTTTTTAGCTAGTAATTTTCCAGATACAACAGTAACATATAACGAGCAGGTTAAAGGTTGGACTAGCTTTAAAAGTTTTCACCCTGAAACAGGTGTAGGCGTTAATAATGATTATTACACTTTTGATAATGGCTCAATATGGAAGCACCACATAAACAATAGTAGAAATACTTTTTATGGTAGTTCATTTATTCCCTCCTATGTTGAAGTGTTATTTAACGATGCTCCTAGCTCTGTTAAAAACTTTCAAACTATAAAGTACGAAGGCACACAAGCTAGAATAAATAGGCATGTAGATGATGATCAATATTATAACTTAAATTCAAAAGAAGGTTGGTACGTTGAGTACGCCAACACTGACCTTCAAGATGGTAAAGTTCCAGAGTTTTTAGACAAAGAAGGTAAATGGTTCAATTATATAAGAGGAGCTTGCACAGATTTTAATAACCTAGACGAAAAAGAGTTTACTGTACAAGGTATAGGTGAAGCTACTATAACACATAGCAACCCTGGAGAGCAGGCTCCACAACCAGTAAGAGCTGTAGTAAAAGACTTTAGCTCTAGCATAACAGGACAAAATTGGGATTAATATGGCTGTAGATAATTGTAACGTAACAGATTTTGATTATAACGTTTTTCAAGGAGATGTTGTTCCAGCTGGAATAGCTAATTTAACTATATCCGAGATTACAGGAGCTGCGCTAGACTTTACAGAGTTTTCTATTGGTGGAGCTGTGTTTTCTCAAGGCGGTTGGGTTGGTGGTAACGTTGCAACTGAAATAACAAAAGTAGTTTTTACAAACAACAACGACGGCACTGTAAACGCGGCCGTATACCACACTAGCTTTGTTGTTAACAACTTCATGGAAATACGCCTTGACATTGATAGAAAAAAGCCAAGTGTAGACCACGGTAGTATAGCGAAAGGTTGCACAGATCCAAACGCTGTAAACTACAACCCGCTAGCAACATCTGACGACGGCTCGTGTTTTTATCCAAATAACGGTGGAGACGTTGATGCTAACGATCATGTTTCTTTAAATGATGGTAACGTTGTTTTCCACGCAAGCTTTGAGCTTCCAGACACTAAAGACCCTGTAGTAGCAGATGTTAGTCTAAACAAAGGTAAAAACGCTGATTGTGATTTAGTTTTGTATAATAAAACTACCGGCGATTATTATAGCTTTACAACTGGTTCTTTTGATAAAAAATACTCTAGCAGATCTAATACTAGTGATAGTTTAAAGAATATACTTGATATTACAGAGAAAGAGCTTTTAGAAGGAGGAGACTTTATTTATATACCTAAAAATATTTATTCGATTAACTTTCCAGCTATCAGTGTTAATACTGACTATAGTTTTTACGTTGTCCCTAAAAACAACACTGTGTTAGCAGATGGAGTTCCTAGTGAAGAAAATCCCTACGAGTTTAAAAGATATATAGATACAACTATAACTTTAGCTTTAACAAGTTCTAGCTACTCTTCTAACTGGACTTTTGCCGCTAGCGATGTAACATTTACAGACAGGCCTGGTAAAAAACCAAAAGCTTACACTCCTTTAGTTTGGCCTAGAGACATAGGTATAGAGCCTGATTTAAAATCATCAGACATGGACGGCCAGCCAGGTTACAAATATTTTACTTTAACTGGAACTTTTGATCCTTCTGGTGGTGGTGGCAGTAAGTCAGCTAGCAAGTCTAGAGACGCTAATGTTACAGATATATCAACGCCTTTAGCTAGCCAGTACGATGAATATGAAAAAGACACAATAAATGTTAGACGAGAGCCTATAGTTGACGCTAGGGTTTCTCTTCACGACTTAACAACTACGTTTTCAGCAAACTCTTTAACAGTTAAAGGTTTGTTTAAAGTAGATAGATTTGGTAGAGTTAACGAAAGCTTTACTATAGCAGTAGATAATTTTATAACAGTAACATAATATGCCTCCTCCATTTACACTAACATTACAATTTGAATATACTATACAAGACTCTGTATCTGTAGGTGATATTGCTTACGCTGTGGTTGCTGTACCAAATAGCGGCTTCAACGTTAATCAGCAAGATATAACTCAGTTAGGAGAAATAACAGCTATAGATAGAATTAATAATACTATAACAGTTACTACAAACTTATATGTTAATCAATTACCTACACCTAAACCTAGTCCAGAAAGACCTGAGGTTTTATTTGTGTTGTTTAGCAAAGATAACTGCCATGAATATGGATCGATGTTAGGTTACTACGGTATGTTTAGATTTAAGAACAACTCTAACAACTTTGCAGAGTTATTCAATATCACTGTTGATACTTTTGAAAGTAGCAATTAAGTGTAACTATATTATAGTAAATTTAATTTAATGAAGCACATAGACGATCAAGCTATAAATAATCCACTATCAAAAGAAGATTTAAGGAAACAATTTATAGAACAAACAGAGAGGCTAGGTCTAAAACATACTTTTACTTTTGATGAAGCTTGGGAAATAGCTCAAGAAATACGAAAAAAGCAAGAGTATAGAAGACAAATAACAGAGTTGCATGAGCAACTTGAGAGTGAAGGTGGTATGGTTGGCGAAGAGTTACACAAGGCAAACCCAACTAAACATACGTTTGCTGGTGGGTGTTACGTAAGAGAAATATATAATCCTGCTAACATGCTACTAGTAACTAAAATACATAAAGTTGACCACCCATACTTTTTAATGAGTGGCAAAATGTCTATACTTACAGAAGACGGTATAGTAGACATCGAAGCTCCTCACCATGGAGTTACTAAAGCAGGTACAAAAAGAGTTATATATACTCATGAGCCTTGTACGTTTGTAACAGTTCATGCTACAGACAAGAAAACTCCAGAAGAAGTAGAAGAAGAAGTAATAGCAAAAAGCTTTAATGATGAAGCTGTTTGCTTAGATGAAATACAAAGTCTAACTGAAAAGCTAGGCTTAAACGTTGAATTAACTAAAAAGAAATAATATGTCATTTGTAGCAGTAGGATTAGGCTTAGCCGTTGCAGGTGGTGCAGCTAAAGCTATATCAGGCGGTGTTCAAAAGAAGAAAGCTAAAGCGGCAGCAGCAGCAGCTCAAGCAGAGTTAGAAGCTCAGAAGCAAGCTTTTAAAAACTTAGACACTTCCAACCCATATCAGAACATGGAAAACACGATGGAAGATTTAACAGTCAACCAAGAAGAAGCGCAGTTCACAGCCGAGAAACAAGCGCAGTCACAAGCAAATATACTAGCAGATATGAGAGGAGCGGCTGGTGGATCTGGTATTGCAGCTCTAGCTCAAACACTAGCAAATCAAGGATCTGAGAACGCTCGTAAAGCAGCTATATCTATAGGTAAGCAAGAGCAAGCCAACCAATTAGCTGAACGTAAAGAGGCTTCTAGACTTCAAGGTTTAGAAAGAGAAGGTGATATTATGTCTAGACAAATGGTGGCTGATAAAACAAAATCGCTAATGGGTATGGCAGCTGACGACTATGCTAACCAACAACAAGCTGTAACAGACGCCCAAAATATGATGATGTCTGGTATTGGCGATATTGCTGGCGCTGGTATGAACTTGGCTACAGGAGGCACAGATTTAACAGGATCTTTCTTAGATCCTTCATAACATAGATATGGCAAAGAAAAGCGCAGGTATAAATTTAGGATTAGGTGCAAACGAACTTAATAGATTAAACAGGGCTTCACAAGCGGCCGCTGGAGTTGGTACTTTTAAAGCTGATACTTTTGGCGAAACGCTAGGACAGTTAGCTGTTGACAAAGGAACTGAATTGTTAGACGATGCTGCTGCAGAAAAAGAAGCTTTAGAGAAAGAGCAGAAAGCAGAACAAGACAGGTTAGAAGGTAATCTTCAGACTAAGCTAGACGAATTTATTAACGCTGGTTCTAATACTAATGAATACAACTTCGGCTATGATAAGCTTCAAGATCTTAGAAATCAGATATTAGAATCTACAGATGACAAAGAGCGTGCTGACTTAACGCGTGAGTTTAACATGTATATTGCAGATATAAAAACGCAAACAGCTAGCGACGTTGAATCTGCTACTGGGTTAAAAGACTTTAGCATGGATCCCAAAAAAAATAAATCAACGGTAAGTAGTGCTACTGATCAAAGAACAGTTTCGTTGTTAGAAAAGTTTTACGCTGGAGAGTCTCAAATATCTACAAATGAAAAAGGCGAAAAAGTATATACAATAGAAGTACCATCGCCGGCAGGTTCTGCTGGACCGCCTGATGTGTTTACTGGTACAAGAGCTGAACTAGAAGAAATGACTGTACCTAAAGCTTCAGAGTTTGATTTAGCTATAGGCAATATGGCTAAAGCTGTAAAGGATAACGCAGGTTCTGGAGGATTTTTTGATGAAGCAGATGTTAAAAGACAAATAAGCAACAACTTAAATACAAAAGATTTTAAATCTTTGTTTGCAGACAAGCTTGATAGCACTGGTAGAAGTGTAATGGAAGATATATCTAGTGAAATAGACAACCTAACGTATCAAGAGCTGCTAAGCCCAGAAGAGTTAAATGAATTTAACATAAGCCCTGATGAAGGTGAAACGAACTGGTACGACAATATATCTCCAGAAGACAAAGAGTTTATGTTAAAGAAAATACAAGAAGATGAAAACATAGGTAGATCTGTATTAGAGAACTACTTTTTTAGATTTGTAGCTCAACAAGATAAAAAGTACTCTGACGCAAGAGAAACAACAACTTTAGAAACAGCTGGCCTTGAAGGAAGAGCTGCAAACATGAAAGGCTCTACTAAGGCAGGAGGAAGTAACAGACTAGCAAAATCATAATATGGATCAACAAATACTAAAAGATTTAGTTACAACATCTGTAGCTAACGACTACGATTACGATAAAGTTTTAGCTGCTTTTCCAGAGCTAGAAGGTGTAGACACGAGTGTTATAAAAGATTACGTAACTACCGCTGTTAACAATAAATTTAACTACGAAAAAGTTAACAAAGCTTTTCCAGAACTTTTTCCAGAGTATGCACCAAAAAAAGCCGAGACACAGACGGATGCCGCTGTGCCGGAAGACGGTACGGCATCCACCTCGGAAGATGGTTCTTCGGCGTCGAACGTAGATGAAGAAACTCAAGCTATACTAGAAGAGCAGGCTGAGTTTGAAAAACAAAACCCTCATTTAAAGAAAATACAAGAGTTAAATAAGACTAGAACAGAAAACAACGAGTCTATAATAGATCCAGAAGGTTATCAATACGACCACAAGCTAGGTTGGACTATACCTGGCGAAGATGGAAAACCTCAAAAAGTCGACGATGACATGTCTAAGATTCTTGAAGAAAAAAGAATTAAAGATAACGAGTGGGCTAGCAACGACATGCCTACTGTTACACAAGAGCTAATAGGCACAGATGATAACGGTTGGTTTTTTGGTTTTGGCGAATCATCTTTAGATAGATTTGTAACAGATTATTCTGAGTATGGCTTTAGTTTTAGCAGCCCGAGTAGCACTAGCGACTCAATAACTGTTACAGCCTTGAACGGAGCTAGCATGACTTTTGATGTAGACGGCTGGTCAAACAAGAAGGACAAAAGGGTTGCGAGTGAAGTTGACGAGTTTATGAAAAAACACGCTACTAGAGGAGGTAACACAGCTGCAGAGGGTAACGCGGAAACTACACGTGTAACTAATAATCAAAAAGCAGAAAACAAACAAAACGCTAAAACAGAGCTACAGCAAAACAAAGTATTAAAAGCTGATGTTGAAAACATAACTAGCGAAGAGGAAGAGCAAGAAAAACAAATAATATTAGAAGCAGAGAGAAAAGCTGATGAGATGCTATCGAAAGTGCCTGCAAAAGAAAGACAGTTTCAAAATAGAGATCTTTTAATAAACTCGTTTGCTGACAAAGAATACGCAAGGCTAAATTTAAAGAGACCTAGCAAGCTAAAAGAAGAACTAGAAAAACAAAACAACGGTTTGATTGGCTTTTCAGATACGAACGCTAGAATTAGAATAGCTAAAGAAAGATATGCTGAAGCTATGGGGTTCAAAGGAGAAGACTTAAATAAGTTTTTAAAAGCTAACCACAATCTTGACTTTATAAATAAAGATCTTCAAAAAGGCACTGCACCTAATGGAGAAATAGTTAACTTAAAAGATATATACAATAGTATAGGTGATGATGATGAGGAAGTAAATGAGCTAGCTAATTCAACACTAACAACTCAAAAAAACCAACAAACACTAAAGAAAAACATTAGTCAAAACATAGAGGATCTTGGAGGTGGTTGGTTTAGACAGGCTGAAACTCAAGAATTATTTGAAGATCAAACAGAAAATCATCTAGCAACATTAAGCAAGCAAGAACAAGAGGTTGTTTCAAGAATAGATAGGCTTAACGAAGCTTTTTCTAATAGTATAAAAGACGCTGAAGCTTTAAAATCTAAGATTGATCCAGCTCCTATTAGAAAAAAAATAGAAGAAATACAAAGCAAAGAATATAAAACAGAAGAAGAGGTTGATGCTGCAAATACTGAAATACAAAAACTAAAAGATGAGTACCAAAGTAATGTAGATAAATATAATACATACATATCTGATAATAAAAATATATCAGAAGCTATGAGCTCAGCGTATAGGCAAATGCAGGAGATTAACTTGGACCAAGGCCAACTAGATATGTACTCCACCCTTATCGAAAAGAACCATCAACTTGGAACGCAAGCAGGTAACGCTGCTTTCATGGGTGCTGTAGATATGATAAAAGGTTTAAATCAAGTTGCTTACATGGTTAATCCATTTGGAGAAATATCTGACTGGGCTATTGAAGAAGGTATAATAACTGACCTATATATAAAAACATTTATTAATGCTGGAAAATTAATAACTTCTCCAGACAGTATAGACTGGGACAACGACCCAGTAACACCAACAGCTAGAGAACAAGGTAAAAAAGTTTTATCAGAGTGGCAAACTAACTTTAGACAAAAAGTTCAAGATCCAGTAGCTTTTGGAGATATACAAAACTCTTCAGACGCAGGTGAGTGGTTTGTGACAATGCTAGGTGGTCAGCTACCTCAGCTTACAGCTATGGCTTTAACTGGAGGTACAGCTGGTTTAGTAATGATGGGAGGCTCTGCTGCTGGACAAAAGTTTGATCAACTAGAGCAAGAGCGATCTCTTTACAAAGACACAGACGGCGCTGAAGGAACGGACTACGGGTTTTGGAACATGTGGACAAATTCAATGCTTAGTGGTACGGCTGAAGGATTATCAGAAAGAGTTACGTTTGGCCAAATTAAATATGTAAAAGGAGCACTTAGAGGAACTGTCGCAACGGCTAGAGAAGCTGGTATTGAAGGCGCGTCTAGATACCTTAGACAAAACGTGTTTAACAAAAGATCTCTACTAGCTACGGGTAAAGACTTTATTGAAGAAGGTGGATCTGAAAGTCTTGCCACTATGAGCGGTAACTTATTTGATATGGCTTCTGGCAAAGAAGGCGTAACTATATTTGATGATGTTGCAGAGTCTTTCGTCTCTGGTGTAGCTATATCTGGTAGCATTAAATCGCCGGTGTTATTCAAACACATGATGGCTCCTTTTAAATCTGTTTCTGCTAGCGATGCTATGGCAGCTAACAACCAAAGACTACAAGAAATAAAAAGACAGCTACACGAAGGTAAAAACAGTTTATCTAAAGAAGAGGTAGCGGACTTACAGTCTGAGGTAGGCGATATACTACATAAAAATAAAGAGCTTATAGAAATAGATGCTAACAGAGTTGATATGCTTAGCGACTCTGAAAAGTCTCAACTGTTGAAGCTAAATAAAAATAACTCTAAACTACAGGCAGAATATAACAGGATAGTAAACGATAAAACTACGCCAGACGATGTTAAACAAAGAGATCTTGATAGACTTAACGAAAGATATAAGAAAAACGAAAAATCTAGACAAGATATAATAGATAAGTATCCTCCTTCTGATGTTAAAAAGCACCAAAAGCAACAACAGCTTTTAATAGATAAAACAAATGCTCAGCTTAAAAAGTTAGGAAGTCCTTTAAATATCTCTGTTAAAGAGGTTAGTAATAAGGAAATGCAAGAAAATCTTTCTCAAGATGAGTTTGGTCGAAGCATGCAGTCTGTAGAAGAGTTTTCTATGTTTCAAGATGGACTTAAAGAAGCTGCTAATGATGTAATAAACGATCCTAACTCTACACCTGAAGACATAGCTGAAGCTAAAGAAATTTTAAAGCAAGCTGAAGAAGGATCTGACCAGGGTTCGTCCGCTTTAGAAATGCTAAACAACACTAAGGTTTATGGAGGCATGACGCCTACGTTTACTGGTGAAGGTAAAAACATGAAGCTAACAGGTTTTCAAATAGAATTAAACCCAGAAGCTATTGGTGAAAACGGTAAGTTTAACACACAAGCCCACGAGTTTGTTCACGCAGTGTTGTATAACACTTTGAAAAACGACCCAAGTATTAGAACAGCTTTAGGCGACAGAGTTATAGATATGTTAAGTGGCGATGGTGTTACGTTTAAAACTGGCAAAGCAGCCTTGTTTAACAAAAGAATAAGTGGTTATAAAGCTGATAGAAGAGGTGAAGAAATACTAACTATAGCTTCTGAGATGTTTGCTGATGGGGATATAGAGTTCAACGACTCTACGCTACAGAAGCTTAAAGATTTTTTTAGACAGTTTTCACAAAACTATTTAGGTAGAGATATAAAGTTTGATACAGATCAAGACGTTAGAAACTTTATGAAGGATATGCATACTTCTATAAAGAACAATAAGCCTAATGCTGCTATTACTAGAATGATGGCTAAAGGAGCTGGTGGACTAATTGTTGAGCAAGCTAAAACACCACAACAACAAGAAGAAGCTAGAGCTGAAAGAGCTTACTCTAAGTCTTTAGATGCCAACATTAAGAGTGATCCAGACTTGAAGCAGACATTTGATAAGTTTGTACAGAACGAAGATGGCAGCCCTAAACACGTAAGTCAAGACGCTTTTGCAGCTACTCCTGATTACACAGACGCTTACTTTGCTATAGTAGAAGGTAGAGCTTTAGACGCTTTGGTTCAAAATGACATGACGAAAAGAGGTCTACCGCCTGAAGCTTTGCGTGAGTTTACTAGAAAAGTAAAAGAAGAGTTAGGTAGAAGATTTTTAACAAACTTCAACCTAGACAAAAACAATAGTTTGTTTGGTTGGCTAACAGGTGTATCTGGCGGCGCTGGTATGTCGATTATATACAGGGCTAAAGGTGACGTAATAAATCAGTACAAAGCAGAGCAACAAGCCGACACTACATCACTAGACAGAGAGGTTGGCGACAGTGGATCTACTGTTAGCGACTTAATGCAAGGTGAAAGAGATTCTTTGCTAGAACAACTAGACGAGCAGGATCTATCTATTGGTAGAAAAGAAGCAGTTAGAGAGGTTGTAAACGAGTTAAAAGCTAGAGAGGTATTCGAGTTTAACGAAACAACTAATAACGCGATAGACAAAGCCTTAGATGACGCTGACGTATCAATAGAAAACTTAACGTACAAAGGTGTAAAGCAGTTTTTAAACAGCGCTAAGAAAATAACAAGAGTAGACAAGAAAACAGGCGAGCTAGTATTAGACAAAAAAGGTAATATAAAATTATTTAATCCTACAAAAGAAGCTGACGTTACACCAACAGGCCCTTTGTATGGTGTGTTAGATGCTGTAGCAAAACACTTCGGTGTTGATGCAAAAAGAATACTAGCCAACCAAGACTTAAATGCTAAGCAAAGAAAACAAGCTCAACTAGAAATATTTGATAGAGCTATAGATGCTAATGGTAACTTAAATCAAGGTTTGATAGGTATACTAGCAGAAGGTCAAACTAGAAGCGGCGAGGCTACTGGAGCTGCTAATACTAAGCTTGGAGATTTATATGCTGAAGGCGCTAGACTTAAAGTAGCAGAGGGCGCCTCTAAAAAGTTAGGCCAAAAGAAAGCTCAAGACAAGAGAACTGACATAGCTAAAGAAGAGTTTTTAGCTTTATTCAACATGAACCCTGATGGATCTGACAGAGGCGGAACTAGCGGCGATGGTGCTATTAGAGCTTTTATAGTTCAAATGGCTCAGCTAGAAGCTAATCAACAATTAAGAATAAAGTCTTTATCAGAAGGAACTTTTTCAGACGCAGCAAGAGCTAGACTGGGCGACGGTAAAGGTTTAATGGCTTTCAACAAAGACTCTGCTGAAGGTAGAAACGATAGGATAGAACAAGTATTTGCAACGCTACCAACAACAGACATGAGTGACGCTAGCATCGATAACGTTTTTAACAATGTATACTCAGAGTCTACGCTTCCAAGTAGAACTATTAACTCTATAAAAAACGAAGTTAAATCTCTTGTAAAAGATTTTAATACAGTAAACGAAAGTCTAAAAGACCTTGGTAATTTTGCTGAGTTTACAGGTAAAGATGTTAAAGACTTTTTTATTGATGCGTTCTTTAATAACAACTTCAACAAAGGCATTAAGAAAAACTTAATGGATATAATGCCTAAAGATGAAAACGGAAAACCCGTAAATCCTGGTAACAGAGCTAAGGAAACTGAAGGTATTAATAAACAAAGATCTCATTTAGTTAACACTACAGCTAAGCTAGCCGAAGAAACAAGTCCTGAAGAAGCTGCTACAAGAGTTATTAGTCAACTAATGCCTATGTATGCTGGTGCTTCTAAAATAGGTGACGGTAGTAAAACGGTTACAAAAGCTGGCGGTGAAATAATTGATACACCAAACTGGGAAGGAGAAAACGGTGGCAAGTGGAAGCGATATAAGAAGGGAGACAAGCTACCTAAAGGTAAAAACATTGGTGACTTTAAGCTAGATAAAAAAGGTAAAAAAATAGCTAGAGAAAACAGACAACAAGTTACAACTGGTAAAGCAGATTTTTTAGCGTTAGTAAACCAAGGTCTTTTACCTAGGTTTGAAGTTACATCTCCAAAGCAAGGCACATACATGTTAAATAAGCCTGATGGCTCTAGTGTTAGACTAGTTGTTGAAATGCCTGCCGAATCTACAAAAGGATTTTTTACTTCGTTAAAAAGCAAAAGCTTAGCTGATATATTTAGAACAAGAAAACAAAAATCTTTAGAAGCCAGACAAGAAGTAAAAAGATTATTAGACGACGCTTGGGCTAGAGTTCAATCAGACGATAGCTTTGATGCAGCTGATTTTGGTTTGCTAGTGATGTCATTAGGATCGTCTATGGATGCGCCATTAAGAAGAGCTGCTTACTTGTCTAGAGTACCTAAAAACTTTAATGCGCTAGCCGCTAAGCTTGGACTTGATCAGCTAGGTAAAGAGTTTCAATACGAGCACGCTATACCTAAAGAAGAAGTAGCTGGTAAAATAATACAGTCATACATGCAGAACAATACGCTAGACATGTCTGTGTTTGACGGTTACAC
>Ga0181413_1000062_pt1 | contig 25947 bp, 25 predicted proteins | sample 36SPOviralmetaG_FD_130111 | JGI IMG/M metagenome (GOLD analysis project Ga0181413, IMG submission 130111) | Marine viral communities from the oligotrophic San Pedro Time Series (SPOT) site, San Pedro Channel, CA, USA - 36 SPOT_SRF_2012-09-28 | ecosystem: Environmental > Aquatic > Marine > Strait... | reverse complement strand
TTTTCTTTAGTCATAATTATCTTGATTGAGTATAGTTTATAGATTTATTTGAAGTTAATCTTGAATTATAATTTTCAAGTAATTGTTTAGAAGTTTTAAAACTATTTTTTAAAGAATTAATATTAATATAAATTAAGCCATTTAGTTTGAATTGACTTGTTAATTCTATTTCTTGATAATATTTTGGTAATTGATGAAGTTGAAATGGAATATATTTATTGTTATTAATAGTAATAATTTTATTTGAAGAATTAGTTTTAATAATAGTAGACATAAGAATTTAATTTTTAGTTTGTTATATTTATTTTAGTTACGTATATATTATCCAATTCAAGTCGTATTTAGTTTGTAATAAAGTGGATTAATTATTAATAAGTAGAAAATAGTTTCGTAGTACTCCGCAACTTCTCTGTACTCGCAATTATTCGATAATTAACTTTAGCGAGTTAATAAGAGCGAATACTGCAGCGACTAGTAGCGACAAGTAACCTAGTTGACCTGTTATAGCGAACATGAATAGTAAGCTAATGTTAGTACATAGTACTGAAGCGAATGGTAAGTAAGATAAGATCTTTCTCATAGTTAATTATTATTTAGTTAATTGTAAGTTACGACAGAATGCTGGCATCGCATTAGAGTTAGTATAAGACTTGTACTTCGCGAAGCAATTCATAGCATCGAAGCGAGACTTATGAGCGTTATATACATCGTCATGTGAGTACGATACTGTATCGCCTTTCTTAGTTACGAATGTAATGATAGTATTCTTACCGATTAATGATTGACGAATAACAAATCGTTTAGTAGTAATTGAATTAGTAGTTGAATTAGTCATAGTTAATTTATTTAGTTTAATTATTGTTTGTTTTAATTACATTTATATTATCTATATATAGTCGTATTTAGTTTGTATTAATTATAATAATATATGTAAGATGGTATATATATGGGAAGACATATATGATTATGGATTGACGGAGGTGGGGCTGGGCAAATCGATTTGACTTTTGATTTGGGGGCAGGTAGGTGGGAGAGGGGGCAATACTTCACCCCAATATTTGCAATACGGAAAACTATGACAATAGCCTATATAAAGGAACTAGTAACTAGCTAATGTCACTCTGTAAATAATTCTATAACAATGTGATTATAATGAAGTACAATTAAAAAACAAGCTATGGCATTTAACTTACCAGGATTTGGAGAAGGTAGTAGCGGTGAAGAATCACCGTTAAATAAGAGACCTAGAGGTAGAGGTTTAGTCCGTAACGTTGGTAAAAACAAAAACTTTAGGACTTACAGTGGTGGAAAAAGAAGATATAAAAAATCTGGTTCTGGTATAGGTCCTGTAATATCTAAAAAGAAAAGAAGAAAGATTAGCAATAAGATTAAAGATATTTTCAGTGGTGAAAAGAAAGGAAAAATGACTGAGGAAGAGTTAATAGCTCTGCGAGATGAAAATAGAAAAAAGAGAGAGGATAGAAAGAGACCTGTACAGCAAGAAACAATATCTCTTGATACTAAAAATACAAAAGCCATACCTACTGATTCTCCTAAAATGGAGCTTAAACGTAGTGAGCAAGTTGTTAGACCTAGAGAAGAGATTGTTGAGCAACCAGTTGTAGAGGAAAAGAAGATTATTAAAAAACCTGTAGTAGAAAAACCTAAGTATGACTCCTCTAAATATGATGACATGTTTGGAGATCCTTCTGATTATGAAGATAACTACTCTGCTAGAAGATCCACAACCTTAGTTGGTAACCCAACTACACCTAAAGGAGATTTAGATTGGGTTGATGAGTCACCTGTGACTTACAGTAGAAAACAAGCTTTAAGTTATAAAGGTAATAACCCATTACCATTTAAAGGACGTAAAAATAAAAAATATAAAAAATAAGTAATTATGCCAAACTTTAAGAAACAAGGTAGAGGTTTTAAAATGAAAGGGTTTTCAGCTCACAAAGGTGTTTCCAGCCCACTAAACAAGTATAAGTCAGATGCACAAAGGAAAGCCGTGCATGCAAGCAAGGCTGAGTCACCAATGAAAAAATACAAAGACTCACCAATGAAGATGGCTAAGCCAGATTATCCGGACATTGATGGAGATGGTAACAGAAAAGAGTCTATGAAAAAGGCTGCATCTGATAAACAATCCCCTTTAAACCGTAGATCCGCTGACGAACGTATAGCAAAAGCAGTTGAAAAAGGTAACGTTAAGAAAGCTGCAAGAATATCTGCTAGACAAGCTAAAAAAGGTAAGACTAAAGTTGCTCCAACAGCTATGCCTGTTAACGATGCTAGCATGAAAAACTACAATAAAGCTGTAGACGCAAGAACTGATAGTAAAGGTAGAGCAGGTACAAAGATACAAACTACAAAACCTCAAGCTGATAAAAGTAAAGTCGTTACAAAACCAGTTGTTAAGAAGACTATTAAGAAAGTACCTACAAAAAGAGGTACTGGAGTAACGTATAAAGCAGCTTGGGACGCAGATAAAGGTGGTGTTAAGAGTAAGTACAAAGATTACGCATCGTTTGAGAAAGCTGCTAAAGATTACAACAGAGCTAAAGACTCTCAAAAAGCTAGTACAGGTGTAATGAAGTCAGATGCTAACAAGAAAAAACCAGCTGGCCCGCAAAATAAGAAATAAATTAATCAATAAACCAAAATAAAAACAAATGACCTATTATTACTACAAAACCAGTACCCTAAATACTGGTAAACCTAACGTCTCGGAAGAGAAAATTGCTGAATGGAAGCATTTAGCAGATAAAAAGAACTGGAGAATAACACAATTACCAAATGGGTACTACCAAACAGAAGTCAACAACCCAAATGACGAAGAAAAATGGGTTGACATCACGCGTAGAGAGACTCTCGATGGAGCTGAAGCGGCTATCGATGGCAGTGTCGAACACTTTGGTAAAAAACTGGAGTTCCTTAGTGGACCGAAAGTAGTTAAAACCTTCGAATCTTAAGCATTATACAATTTAATTAAATTCAATTCAATACATTATGGAGTACAATTTACCTAGTGAATTGGTTAAAGACTTAAACTTTGGCCAAGAAGCTGAGAATAGAGTAATTGCTGGTGTAAACAAGCTAGCAAAAGCCGTTAAATCCACATTGGGCGCATCGGGAAAATGCGTTATTTACGAAGATGGACGAGGCAAACCGGTCATAACAAAAGACGGTGTAACCGTTGCAGAAAGCGTAGTCTTATTTGACCCGGTTGAGAATATGGGGGCAACTCTAGTTAAAGAGGCTGCTCGTAATACAGTTAAAGAAGCTGGTGATGGAACAACAACCGCTACAGTTCTAGTCGAAGCCCTTATAAATTCTATACGTACTGCCGTCGCTGCAGGCGTTTCAATCAGAGAAATTAAAGATGGAGTTAATCAATGCCTTGTTGAGGTTATTGAATACCTAGATTCAACATCCTTAGATGTAGAAGGTGACATGCTTAAAGCTGTCGCAGCTATATCTTGTAATAACGATAACGAATTAGGTGAAATTATAGCTGAAGCTTATGAAAAAGTAGGTAAGCACGGTGTTGTTCTTATGGAGGAGAGCCCAACTGAGGATACGTATGTAGACATAGTTGATGGTGCTCAAATAGACTGTGGTCTTATATCTCCTCATTTTGTCACTAACAATGAGAAGCATATATGTGAATTAGATAATCCATATGTGTTGACAGTTTCCTCTGAGATACCTAACATACGTAAGATACAAGGAGTACTAGAGCATGTTATAAAGCAAGGTCGTGCATTACTTATAGTAGCACCAGTAGCTCAGCAAGTTAAATCTGCGTTGCTAATGAACAAGGTTAAAGGTAACATTAAAGTAAACATCGTTGATCCACCAGGCTTTGGACCTACTAAACGGGATGCTATAGAGGATTTAGCTATATTAACTGGATCTACAGTAATTAATGAAGAACTAGGGGATGACTTAGATCTTATTACACCTGAACATTTGGGTGAAGTTGATTTCGCTGTTACCGATGATAAAAATACTACTATAACTATGGATGCTACAACGAATAGTATTCTAGAAAGAATAGTAGAGGTTAAGGCTATGGTTGCTGAAGAAAAGAATGGTTTTATTAAAAAGAAACTAGAACAACGTTTAGCCACTTTATCCGGTAGTGTGGGTGTTATTAAGGTTGGTGCTGATTCTAAAGTTGAGTTAAAAGAAAAGAAAGATAGAGTTGAAGATGCTATATACGCTACTAAGGCAGCTTTAAAAGAAGGGATAGTTCCTGGAGGAGGAGTTGCGCTACTTAATGCTGCAGAAAAAATTCTCTCCGGGCAAGCCGGAGAAGTATTGCTTACAGCCTGTAGAGCACCTTATGAAACCATACTAAACAACGCAGGTTATGAGAACACTAATAATTCACAAGGCATCGGAAGAGGCGTGGACGTAGTAACCGGTACACCTGTTGACATGGTTGACGCTGGTATTATAGACCCAGTGTTAGTAACTAAGACAGCTTTAAAGAATGCGGTCAGTGTAGCGCTTACAATAATGTCAGCGGATTGTGTAATCTCAAACGTAAGAATAAATGAAGGCAGTTAACGATTATATAGTAGTAGAGAGAATTAAAGAAAAGAAGACTACTTCAGGTGGTCTTCTACTTACAGACGATACGGATACAGATAATAGATATAAGAAAGCTAAGGTAGTATCAGTTGGAAACTTAGCGGACATCATAAAAGTTAATACGGTAGTGATGTACGATAAGCACGCCGGTCATGATATAGCCTATGAAGATCTTATGTATAGAGTTATTAGATTAAGAGATGTAGTTCTAGTAGATGAGGATAACGTCTGATGACATAAAGAGAATACAGTTATTTAAGTACTACAGGATAGTACGTAAATGGATATGTAAAACTAACAAGATAAACGATGCTGATCTAGAATTATTAATATATTTAAATTGTTTAAATAGATTTACAAGGCACGAGTTTATTAACGGTGTTTATTCTTACTCATGGGATAAACATAGATGGGAGCGGTTGAGAAGAGATGGGTGGATAGATGTTTGGAGAGAGAGAAATCGAACCACAATGAAGTACGCGGTTTACAAAACGTCATTTAAGTGTAATCATATGATAAGTAGAATATACAGGATTCTGCTTGGAGAAGAGGATATACCTGTTTCAATAAAAAATCCTTACTATAAGAACGAATCATATACTGACAAAGTTATGAACAAGGCTATAGATGATATGATTAAAGACAAAGACAGATAATGGCATATAACAAAGCTTACGGTAAAACTGTTAGGTCAGCTGGAAAACCAGAATCAAGGAGAAGCTCGGAAGACAAGAGTAGCTCACCATTAAATTTCGATTGGAGTAGTTTAATGGATAAAGGTCAAGTAGCTTTAACCGCTGCAGGTATGATACCAGGTATTGGGAATATAGCTGATGCTGCTAATACTGCTATATCTGGTGGTAGAGCTGCTTACGCTGGATACACTGGTGATAACACTGGAGTTAAAAAGCATCTTGCTTCTATGGCTCTAAACGCTGCGGCTGCTGTTCCTGGCGCTGGATTAGCCGTGGGTGCTAGTAAACTAGCTAAAGCAGGTGTGACTGCGGCCAAAGGAAGTAAAGCACTGGCTGCCGCCGCTAAGACTACAGCAAAGTACGCAACTAAAGCAGTTGTTAAAGGTACTAAAAAAGTAGCTGAAGGTAAGAGTAAAGAGATGATAGCTGAAAGCGAAAAAAAGAAGAAAGAAAAAAACATAGCTACAAACAAGTCTAAACAAAAAGAAACCGATTTAGCATAATGGGATTTAAACTAGGTAGAGAAAGTAGACAAATTAGAAACTCTAAGAACACACCTATATTTAGAAAAAAACTAGAAGACGGTGTCGTGGGTAAAGCTAATAACGACGGTTCTATAGATATAGATAAGTCTGTGAAACCTGGAAGTGCGTTAGAGAAAAAAGTTATCAACCACGAGATGCAACATATGAGGGACATGCAGTCTGGTAAGCTTTCTTATGGAGATGATTATGTTAGATATAACGGTAAAACTTATCATAGAAAAGATGGTAAGATTAAGTACAACGGTAAGTGGAGCGAAGAGGGTAGTATGAACTTTCCTTGGGAGAAGAAGGCTAGAGATAACGAATAATGGGTATACTTCAAAAAGTACTTTCAGGTGGAGCTGGTAAACTAATAAAAGACGTAGGTGGAGTTATAGATAGTTTAACAACTACTAAAGAAGAAAAGCTAGCTGCTGAACAAAAAATAAAGGAATTAATATCTAACCATGAGTTAGAATTACAAAAGCAAGTAACCAACAGGTGGGAGGCTGATATGAAGTCTGACTCTTGGTTATCTAAAAATGTTAGACCACTAGTTCTTATGTTTCTAGTTGTATCAACAGTATTAATGATATTTATTGATGCTGGTGTTATATCTTTTGAAGTAGAACAAAAGTGGACTGACCTGTTACAATTAGTATTAATCACAGTGATAGGAGCCTACTTCGGAGGACGTTCACTAGAGAAAACAAAAAAGTAAATTAAATATTATTATGGAAGCAACAAAAGAAAAGGTGATCGATTTAAAGCCTAAAGCAGAAAAAATTACTGAGGAAGAGTTGAAAAACTTACAAGGAATAGTAGATCAAAATAATGCTATTCAATTTAAGATAGGAGCTGTCGAAACTCAGAAACATGAGCTAGTGCACAAACACGCTAGCATACAGAAACAGATAGCAGAAGCTCAAAGTGAGTTTAGTAAAAAATACGGTACTTTCGATATAAACTTAGCAGATGGTACTATTAATTATCCTGCTGAGAATGGACAGCCACGTAATTAGAAAGATCACTGTAGGTAAAGACTATAAGAATGATGCCATGCATTACTCAGTTGGTCAAGACGTTTACGGTGGACATACAATATGTGATATATTAGAGGAAGAACAGAAGTACTCTATTTATATTAGGAAGAAGGACGTTGTTATCCCTTGGAAGGATTTCAATAAAAATATGGCTATATCAGTTGAATACGATCTCAATTACTAATGAGACCTGTATCTGATTTTATAGTTAAACCTAGTGGTGATAGATACAACAACTCTACAAAAATAGGTGACGTAGACCTTATATTGAATACTGAGATATTTAACCACCAGTATATCAATAGAGTTGGTATTATAAATTCTACGCCCATATACAATCCTATGGGTTTAGTCGAGGGTAGCGAAGTTATAGTACATCATAATGTTTTTAGAAGATGGCATGATGTTAAAGGTCGTGAGAAAAATAGTAGAAGCTTCTTAAATGAAGACGAATACTTAGTATCTCAAGATCAAATATTCATGTGTAAAAATGATGGTAACTGGAACGCTATGCCTGGGTATACATTCGTTAAGCCCATAAAATCTCAAGATAAATATAGTCTCACACCGGAAAGACCTCTCGTTGGAGTAGTAAAATACTCTGATGGGAGTTTTCTTCCGACTCAGCTAGTTGGATTTAGACCAAGTAGCGAATTTGAATTTATCGTGGATGGAGAGAGATTATATAGAGTTATGAATAATTTTATTACAATTGAATATGAATACCAAGGAGACGAAGAAGAGTATAATCCAAGCTGGGCGGAGAGCAGTAGAAGAGTTAATTAAAGTAGCTAAAGAACCTATAGTAGACTCCGACGATGATATATCTGCTGATAGATTAAAGAATGCTGCTGCTACTAAGAAGTTAGCTATATTTGATGCTTTCGAGATTTTAACTAGGATAGAAGAAGAAGAGAGAGTACTAAATGATTTAGACAAACCTAAAGATAGTAAACCTAAGTTTCAGGGATTTGCTGAAGGAAGGAGTAAGTAATGTACGAGCAATCATTATATAGGATAATTGAACCTGTTAAACTAACCACTATTAATAGACTTAATAAAGGTAAGAAGTGGAAGTATGGTTATGATAAAGAGGGAGATGTAATTGTTATATCTAAGTCTGGTCAGATAGGTGAGATATTAGATATACAAGGTTTAAAGATAGCTTTACCTAAAGTACCTAAAGATGTATTTAGTTGCTCTAAGAAGAAGAGTGAGCAGAAGTGGAGAAAGTTTGAAACACCCGAGGTTTTTAAAAAGATTAAAACTAGGTTTGATTGGGTTGATTATCCCGAGGAATTTAAACAATCCCACTATGGTTATATAGATCAAGAATTCGACAGGAGAGAGAACGGTTTTTGGTTTATGAATAACGGCACTCCAACATACGTACCTGGCAGTTACTACATGTATTTGCAATGGAGTAAGATTGATGTTGGTGCCCCAGATTTTAGAGAAGCAAATAGATTATTTTTTATATTTTGGGAAGCGTGTAAAGCTGATCAAAGATGCTACGGGATGTGTTATCTTAAAAACAGACGTTCTGGTTTCTCGTTTATGAGTTCAGCTGAAACCGTTAACTTAGCCACTCTCGCAGGTGATAGTAGATTTGGAGTGTTATCTAAAAGTGGGGCGGATGCTAAGAAAATGTTTACGGATAAGATAGTACCTATAAGTATTAACTATCCGTTTTTCTTTAAACCTATACAAGATGGTATGGATCGCCCAAAGTCAGAGCTAGCTTACCGTGTACCAGCTAAGAAGTTTACCCGTAGAAAAATGGGAGTGCATGAGGAGCAAGATGACATGCAAGGTCTTGACACTACTATTGACTGGAAGAATACTGGTGATAACAGTTATGATGGTGAGAAACTTTCTCTACTAGTTCATGATGAGAGTGGTAAATGGGAGAGACCAGATAACATCCTCAATAACTGGAGAGTTACCAAAACTTGTTTAAGATTAGGTGGTAGAATAGTAGGTAAATGCATGATGGGTTCAACGTCTAACGCTTTAGATAAAGGTGGTGATAATTTTAAAAAATTGTTTTATGACTCAGATGTATCAAGAAGAAATAGAAATGGCCAGACAAAATCTGGTTTATATTCTCTTTTTATCCCAATGGAGTGGAACTATGAAGGATTTATTGATGAGTTCGGAATTCCAGTATTTGATACACCAACTGATGACAGGCGAGGACCTCATGGTGAATTAATAGATATAGGCGTAGTTGATTACTGGGAGAATGAAGTTGATGGATTAAAAGGAGATCAAGACGCTTTAAATGAGTTTTATAGACAGTTTCCAAGATCAGAAGAACACGCGTTTAGAGATGAAACGAAAAATTCTTTATTTAATCTCGTCAAGATATACGAACAAATTGATTACAACGAGGGTAATAGAAATTCCTCAGTATTAACTACTGGTAACTTTCAGTGGGTCAATGGAGTTAAAGACACACAGATAGTTTTCAATCCAGATCCAAACGGCAGGTTTAAAGTTAGTTGGGTACCTGGTAGGAATTTACAAAATAATGTAATAATAAAGAATGGTATTAAGTATCCAGGAAACGAGCACATGGGAGCTTTTGGATGTGACAGTTACGACATATCAGGTACTGTGGACGGTAAAGGATCTAAAGGAGCATTACATGGACTAAGCAAGTTTAGTATGGAAGATGCTCCAGCTAATACATTTTTCTTAGAGTATATAGCTAGACCACAAACTGCGGAGATATTCTTTGAGGATGTTCTAATGGCATTAGTATTCTACGGGATGCCTATACTCGCGGAGAATAATAAACCTCGTCTATTGTATTATTTACGGCGAAGAGGTTATAGAGGTTTTAGTATGAACAGGCCTGACAAGGTTTGGAATAAATTATCTGTGGCTGAAAGAGAAGTAGGTGGTATACCAAACTCTAGCGAGGATATAAAACAAGCTCACGCTGCTGCGATTGAAATGTACATTAACGACCATGTTGGTTTGCTTCAAGACGGTACTTATGGTACTATGTATTTTAACGAGACGTTAAACGATTGGAGTAGATTTGACATAACAAAGAGAACAAAGCATGATGCCTCTATCAGCACCGGTTTAGCTATCATGGCTTGCAATAGACATTTATATAGACCAAATCCAGAGCATAAAAAACAACCAGTTAACCTTACAATATCCAAATATAAAAATACAGGTTTTAATTCAACAATAATAAAAAAGTAAATTATGGCAGAGTCTGCGATAAGTAATTTTCCTTCACAAGCAGTTAGTGATCTAGAAAAGATGACTAAGGAATATGGATTGAAAGTAGCTAGAGCTATAGAGCACGAGTGGTTTTCTGGTAACAATCATAGATACCATAAACAACAAAGTAACTTTCATAGCTTAAGGTTGTACGCTAGAGGAGAACAACCTATACAAAAATACAAAGACGAGTTATCTATAAATGGTGACTTAAGCTACTTAAATCTAGATTGGAAACCTGTACCAATTGTACCTAAGTTTGTTGACATAGTTGTTAACGGTATGGCTCAAAGAGCTTACGAAGTCAAAGCTTATTCTCAAGATTCATATGGTGTAAGTAAGAGGACTGAGTATATGGAATCTATGCTTAGGGACATTAGAGCTAAAGAATTTAATGATGCCGCTAAGCAAGGTTTAAATATGGATCTATACGAGAATGATCCAGAAAAACTACCTGATACAGAAGAAGAGTTAGCGTTGCACATGCAGTTAGATTATAAACAAGCTGTTGAGTTAGCTGAAGAACAAGCTATAAATGTTTTGTTAGATGGTAGTAGATTTGATCTAATTAAAAGAAGAGCTTTATATGATTTAACTACTATAGGTATTGGTGCTACTAAAACAACATTCGATTGGAGTGAAGGTGCTAAAGTCGAATATGTTGATCCAGCTAATCTAGTTTATTCTTACACTGAATCACCTTACTTTGATGATATATATTACGTTGGTGAAGTTAAAGAGATACCTTTAAACGAGTTAGTAAAACAATTCCCTGAGTTAACTGAATCTGATATTAAGGATATTGTTAGTGGGCCAAGAAGCTCTATGAGAAGTTATCAAGGTCATAATAGAAACTATAACAGTAAAGATAATAATAAAGTTGACGTGTTATATTTCAACTTTAAAACACATAAGAATAATACTTACAAAGTAAAAGAAACTGGTAGCGGTGCTGAGAGAGTTATAGAGAAAGACGATACCTTTAATCCACCGGCTGACATGGAGGGGAACTTCTCTAAGTTGGAAAGAGTAGTTGAATGCTTGTACGAAGGAGTGTTGATCCTTGGTACTGATAGATTACTTAAATGGGAAATGGCTCAGAATATGCTAAGGACCAAATCAAACTTTTCTAAGGTTAGAACTAATTATAGCATTGTAGCACCTAGAATGTACAAGGGTAAAATAGAATCTATAGTTAGTAGAATAACTGGTTTTGCTGATATGATTCAGTTAACACACCTAAAACTACAGCAAGTACTATCACGTATGGTGCCTGATGGTGTTTATATGGACGCTGACGGTTTGGCAGAGATTGATCTTGGCAATGGAACTAATTATTCACCGCAAGAGGCTTTAAACATGTTCTTCCAAACTGGTTCGGTTATAGGTAGATCGTTCACTTCTGAAGGAGATCAGAATCCTGGTAAAATACCTATTCAGCAAATACAAAACGGAGCAGGTGGTAATAAACTACAGAGTTTAATCCAGACTTATAATTATTATCTACAGATGATACGTGATGTCACCGGGTTAAATGAATCTAGAGACGCTTCAACACCAGACAAAAATGCTTTGGTTGGTATACAAAAATTAGCTGCTGCAAATTCTAACACTGCAACTAGACATATACTTCAATCTATGTTGTTGTTAGCTACTGAAAACGCTGAAGCTTTATCGCTTAGAATATCAGATATAATAGAGTACTCTCCAACTAGAGAAGCTTTTATACAGGCTATTGGTGCTCATAACGTTGCCACGTTAGAGGAAATGGCAGAGTTACACTTATATGACTTTGGTATATTTATAGAGTTAATGCCAGATGATGAAGAAAAACAAATACTTGAAAATAATATACAGCAAGCTTTGGCTCAAAAGTTGATAGATCTTGACGATGCTATAGATCTTAGAGATATTAGAAATGTTAAATTAGCTAATCAACTTCTTAAGATAAAACGTAAAAAGAAACTTGAGAGAGATCAGAGGATGCAGCAAGAGAATATTCAAGCTCAATCACAGGCTAATCAACAAGCTCAACAAGCTGCTGCTCAAGCTGAAATGCAAAAAGCGCAACAGAAAGCTCAGATTGATCAACAGTTAGAGCAAGCTAAAAATGACATGAAGATGGCTTACTTAAGAGAGGAAGCTAACGTTAAGAAGGAGTTAATGAACCATGAAATGTTTATTAACATGAAGCTTAATACTATGGATAACGAAACCATAGATAGAAGAGACTCGCGTAAAGATGATAGGTTAGATCAACGTGAAAAAATTAAAGCTGAAGCAAAAAATAAGGGTGAATCACTTAAAAGATTTGAATCATCAGGTAATGATATAGTCGGAGGGGGCCTTGGTTTAGAGAGGTTTAATCCAAGATAATTAATTATATAATATTTTATTATGGCAGAAGAAATAGAAAACGTAACTGAAGAGGTTACAGAACAACCAATTGAAAACACTAAAAGCGAACCAACGTTTATGAGCGAAGGTGATGACAGTGTGGTTAAGATAGACCTAGACAAAATACAGATACCAGATGAAACTACAGAAGCAGAAGCTGACACAGCAGGAATGGTGGGACGCGATGAAACACCCGATGCCCCACAAGAACAAGAAGAAGTACAACCGCAAGGAGAAGTACAAGAAACAGAAGCACCAGTATTAGAAGAGGTAGTAGAAGTTGAAGCTGTTGAAAAACAAGTTCAACAAGTAGAAGAGCAAGTGGCTGAAGCAATAGTTGAAGCTGTAGAAACTGGTAAACCTCTACCAGAGAATATTCAGAAGTTGGTTGACTTTATGGATGATACTGGAGGAGATATAAACGATTACGTAACCTTAAATAGAGATCTAGACAAACTAGATGACTCTGAGGTTTTAGATGAATACTATCGCTCAACAAAATCTCACTTATCAGCATCAGAAAGAAACTTCTTACTAGAAGATCGTTTTGGGTTTGATGAAGACGTAGATGATGAGCGTACAATAAGATCAAAGAAAATCGCTTTAAAAGAGCAAGTTGCTGAAGCGAAAGCCTACTTGGACGGGCAAAAGTCTAAATATTACCAGGACATTAAAGCAGGTAGCAAACTTACAGGTGAGCAACAAGAAGCTATAGAGTTCTACAATAAATACAGTGCGGAGTCTGAAGAAACCCAAAGACTAACACAAGCTAACAAAGATGTTTTTCTAAAGAAAACTGATAATCTATTTAACAACCAGTTCAAAGGTTTTGACTATAAGGTTGGAGATAAGACTTATCGTTACAATGTGAAAAACGTGGGAGACGTAAAGAATACACAAAGCGACCTCAACAATTTTATCCAAAAGTTTTTGGATGACAAAAATCAGATGAGTGATGCTGCAGGTTACCACAAATCTTTATTTACAGCAATGAATGCTGATGCTATTGCTCAACATTTCTATGAGCAAGGAAAAGCAGACGCAGTCAAAACATCTGTAGCTAAAGATAAAAATATTAACGTCAACCCAAGAGGTACACACAGTAGCAAAACTATTGGTGGTACAACTGTTAGAGTGTTAGGTAATGATTCTTCTGATTTCAAATTTAAAATCAAAAAGAATAAATAACTTTAAAATAATTACGTTATGGCAATTACTGCAGGAGGTAGTTTAAACGCTGTGCCAGCTCCTGGGCAGCAAACACTATCCTCAAACTATTTAGATTTAGCGTCAGGTACTACTGACTGGGCGCAACAATACATTCCAGACCTAATGGAGAAAGAAGCTGAAGTTTTCGGACCGAGAACTATTTCAGGTTTCTTATCAAAAGTAGGTGCTGAAGAGGCTATGCAAGCTGATCAAGTTGTATGGTCTGAACAAGGTAGATTACACCTTTCATATCAAGGTCATGTTCATTCTACAGCTGGTGGTTTAGATTCATCTGCTCAATTTGACATTACTAAAGATATTGATGGTAACACTGATGTTGCTTCTGGTAACCATGGTGTTAGAGTTAATGACACAGTTATTATAGCTGACAGCACTAACGGTATCAAAAAAGGTATAGTAGTAAAAGTTGCTACTGATAGAATTGATGTTGCTATATATGGAGCTGCTGCTCTTACTGGTACTACTGCTAACCAGGATAGTAGATTATTAGTTTACGGTTCTGAATATGGTAAAGGTGTTAGTTACTTTAACGCTGCTGGTGATGCAAGCGCTGATTCTAGAGGTGCTAACGAACCTGCATTCAAAACTTACAACAACAAACCAATTATCTTAAAAGACTACTACGAAGTGTCAGGTTCTGATACATCTAGAGTTGGTTGGGTTGAAGTTACTTCTGAGGAAGGTGCTTCAGGTTACTTGTGGTATGTTAAGGCTGAAGCTGATACTCGTGCACGTTTTACTGATTACTTAGAAATGGCTATGTTAGAAGGTGAAAAAGGTGGTAAGTCAACAGATATTACTGAAGAAGCTTATGTGTTAGGTGGTTCAGGTGCTGATGCAGCTACTAAAGCTACTGGTACTGAAGGTTTATTTGCTGCTGTAGAGTCTAGAGGTAATATGACTTCTGGTATCTCAGGTGTTAACGCTGCTACTGATTTAGCTGAGTTTGATGCTATTTTAGCAGAGTTCGATAAGCAAGGTGCTATTGAAGAGTACATGATGTTCATGAATAGAGCTTCGTCTCTAGCTATTGACGACATGTTAGCCTCTATGAATTCTTACGGAGCTGGTGGTACTTCTTACGGAGTATTCGACAACGACGAAGATATGGCTTTAAACTTAGGTTTCTCTGGTTTCAGAAGAGGTTCTTACGACTTCTACAAATCTGACTTTAGATACTTAAATGATTTAGCTACTCGTGGTGGTATTAATGCTGTTAACGCTGCTGATGCTATTAGAGGGATTATGATTCCTGCTGGAACATCTTCAGTTTACGACCAAAATCTTGGTAAAAACTTGAAGCGTCCTTTCTTACATACGCGTTATAGAGCTTCTGCTACAGATAACAGAAAGTTCAAGACTTGGACTACTGGTTCTGTTGGAGCTGCTACTTCAGCGTTAGATGCGATGCAAGTGCATATGTTATCAGAGAGATGTTTAGTTACTCAAGGTGCTAACAACTTTATGTTAATGAACTAATATAGGTTGGGGCTTCGGCCCCACCTTATTTTTTTAATTTTTATTATATTATATTATGGCTAAAAAGCAAACGAAAGCTACGGTAAAAGAAACTGTAGTAGAACAAGAGGTGGTTGAAGTAATGGAACAACCCATTGTTGAAACAACTAAAATGGAAATCCCAAAACAACCTGTTAAACCTGACTGGACAATTAAAGATAGAGTTTACTACTTAAAAGGTGGTAGAAAACCTTTATCTAGAATGATTAAGTCAACTGGGGTTTATTGGTTTGACCAAGAGAAAGGTTACGAGAGAGAACTAAAGTATTGTCAAAATCAACAAACTTGTTTTGTTGATGAAATGAAAGGAGATCAAAGGCTATCACATATTATATTTAGAAGTGGTGCTCTGTTCGTCCCAAAAGAAAAGACAGTATTACAAAAAATGTTATCTCTTTATCACCCTCATAAAGATCAAATATTTTATGAATACCAACCAGAAGCTATAGCTGAAAATCAACTTGATTGGTTAGAGTTTGAAATTGAAGCTTTGAGTTTAGCTAAAAATCTAGATATAGATATGGCTGAAGCAATTATGAGAGCTGAAGTTGGATCTGAAGTATCTAAGATGAGTTCTAAGGAGCTTAAAAGAGATTTGTTACTATTTGCTAGAAACAATCCTAAACTATTCTTAGAATTAGCTACAGATGATAATGTTCAACTTAGGAACTTTGGTATTAAAGCTACGGAAGAAGGAATTATAAAACTATCTTCAGATCAACGCTACTTTATGTGGGGATCTACCGATAGAAAGTTAATGACTGTTCCGTTCGATGAACACCCATATACTGCATTATCCCATTGGTTTAAAACTGATGAAGGTATGGAGATATACACTAATATAGAGAAGCGGTTATCATAACCGTTTCTTTTTAATACTAAATAAGCACAAACCCTAATCCAAAATCCTTAATCCTTAATTCACAAACAATTATTTATTAATTATTAAACATTTAAAAAATGGCAAAAAATTTTTTATGGTTTGCAGAGTCTGATGTTGAGACAACCAACGAAGCTATGATGTTACCAGCTGATCGCTATCTAGGATGTGATCCGGTTTCTGGTGGTGTAGTGTTGTATTTTCAAGACATCGAAGGTGCTGCAACAAGAGAAGCAGTTACCCTTAACTGCACAAATGGAAATCAAAAAGCTGTGTTAGATGCTTTAGCTGACATCATGAACGCGAACCCACATTCAACGGGGTTTCAAGTAGTCGCTGACGCTAACGTAGCAAATGGACAATCAGCAGTTTATCATAAGGCTTTTAATGGTCTTGTAACTGGTTGTACTATAGCTTAATCATTAACTTTGTAAAATTATTAAAATGGCAGAAAAATATTTATACTTTGCAGAGGGTGGTGGTGCTGATGCTACTACGGAAGCAGCTATGTACCCAGCTTCTAGATTTCTAGGGGTAGAACCTCATGATGCTACTAACACTTATATATACTTTGACTCACCAATGGGTGATGTTGATGGCGGTGGTGGTGTTGGAGATATTGTTAAAATAACTCACGCGGACACTCATGCTACAGCAGGTTCTTATCACAGATCTAAGTTAATCGCTAGATCAATAGCGGAAGCTATAAACTCTGGTCCTCACGTTAGCGGCGTAGTAACTATAGCTGACGCAGATAATGGTGTATATTATGGAGATATTGCTACTATTAAAGACGATGCTAGTTTCGGTGTTGTAGTAACTCTTGATTCATAAGTTTATATTAAACTTAATATTAATAGCCATCCTTTCGGGTGGCTATTTTTTTTACCCTATACTAACTCTACACTTTACTATGTAACTATATTAAAGTAAAAAAGAATGTTATGAAATCAAAAGGATTAGGAGACTCAATAGAGAAGTTTACTAAAGCTACTAAGATAGATAGTTTAGTGAAATTAAGTTCCAGCTTTATGGGTATTAAAGACTGTGGATGTAACAAAAGGAAAGCTTGGTTAAATAAGCAATTTCCTTATAATTCAAAAAAATAATGGTTAGTATAGATAATGTTTATCAAAGAGTTCTAGCTGTATCTAATAAAGAACAGAGAGGTTATGTAACACCTCAGGAGTTCAATTTGTTAGCATACGCAGCTCAAATGGATATATTTAATTCTTACTTTAGCGATATTAGAGAAGGAGCTAGAGAACCTATGCTTGACGTTAATTTAGGTAATAAACGAGATTTAATAGATGATAAGATAGGTCCATTCAAAATATACAAAGGAGCCGTGCTAAAGGGTAACAACTCAGATACTTGGGAATTTAAACTACCACCAGATTTATACTTCTTAGGAAATGTGTATTACGCTCCAAGATCTGCATGGCATACAAATATTTCACCTATAAGCGTGGAAGATTTTCACCGTGCAGCAAGGAATTCTAGAACAAAACCGAACTTTAAAGACCCCGTATACACTAGACCAGGTACACATGAGGGTGATCTTTCTAGTCACATAAGAATATATCCAAGCAACAACTGGACTGCCACCGAGGACTTTCCACACTTCTCTATAACTACTATAGAAATTGATTATATAAAAAAACCATCTGATCCTAAGTGGGGGTACGTCGTAGTAAACAGTAAAGCATTGTATAACGCTTCTACTTCTAATAACTTTGATTTGCATGCTTGTGAAGAAAGTTCTTTAGTTAATAAAATACTAGAATTAGCAGGTATAGTTATTAACAAACCAGATCTATCTGAGCTCGCTTTGAGAAACCAACAAATGAACGAAGCTGAAAAAAATAAATAATTATGGGATTATTAGACGGAACTTCTCAAAAGAGTTATTACACTGGTACGGATAAAGGTAACTATCAGTTTGTTTCATTAGATGAAATAATAAATGGTTTTATGGTTGTGTATGTTGGTGAGAGTAAAATTTTAACTACAGTGAATAAAACTGATGTCCAGTTTCATGGTATGAGAGCTATACAAGAGTTATCATACGATGTTCTTAGATCTCATAAAGCTTTTGAACAAGAGGTGCCGGCAACGCTAGTAATGCCTTTACCTCAAGATTATGTTAACTATACTAAGATAGTTAGAGTAGATTCTAACGGTATAGAAAAACCTATATATCCTACTGGTAAAACTTCAAATCCTTTTCCGCTTGATGCAAATGCTACAACCGGTGTTTACACTTACAATGCGGACGGTAGTTTAGATCCTACAGGTGATGACACTGATGCTACCGAACCTTACACATCTAGAACTTTTGATAAATTTAATTCTATACCATCATCTAACTCTAATCAAGATTACGATGCTTTAGATCACAACAGGTTAGATAATAGAGGTAGGAGGTATGGACTTGATCCTCAACACGCTCAAAATAACGGGACGTTTTACATAGACAACTCCACTGGATTCATTCACTTCAGTTCCGATCTTTCAGGGGAAACAATAACGTTAAAGTATATCAGTGACGGTTTAGGTACCGATGCTGAAATGGTTGTGCATAAATTCTGTGAAGAAGCAGTGTATAAGCATATTATGTATGGTTTAGTTTCTAATAGAGTTGGAATACCAGAAGGAGTAATTCAAAGATTTAAAAGAGAAAAGTTTGCTGAAACTAGAAAAGCTAAAATAAGGCTTTCTAATATAAAAATAGAAGAGTTCACTCAAATATTAAGAGGGATTAGTAAACCTATTAAGTAATAGTTTATGCCAGAAATTAAACACACGTTTCAAGCCGGTAAAATGAATAAGGATCTAGACGAAAGACTAGTTCCTCAAGGTGAGTATAGAGACGCTTTAAATATAGAAGTGAGAACTTCTGATGGAAACGATATAGGTGCTGCCCAAAATCTATATGGTAATCTAGAAAGATTATCGTATGATGAACTTAAAAACCCTATACAACCCACTGTAAATAGTGATGGTGAAAAAAGTTATTTTGTAGGATCTATTTCAGATGAGAAAACTAATAACTCTTACTTTTTTGTAGCATCACCTAAAGTTACAAGTATAGATCATCCCGCTGAACCAGTTAGGGTTTATAAAGATATGATTATAAAATATAACAGTGACAGTAAGAAGTTGTTTCCAGTGTTTACTGATATATTTAGAGTTGAAATGCGTGCTGGTATTGCTGAAGGTAGCGTGCATTTAGAAGATATGGGTAGTCAAATCACTCATTATGATCACATAGTCGTGGCTGAAGCGTTAGGAAAGTACGTTAGGCCTGGTATGTCTATAAATGTGTTAAACGCTACTGGTCAGTCAATCATGGGTACAGATATAGATTTCTATGAATCTTTAAACGGAATGCCTGGGAGTGTTATTGTTAGAGAGTTCGATCGTAGCACTAGAACAATCTGGTTTGATAGATATGTTATAGGAGACTTAACTCACGCTGCCTGCTTCGTGCTTGAATCTAATAAAGTTTTAAGATTTTCAAAAAATGGTTTAAAGCAGCATAGTAACTACATATCAGGTGTAAATATTATAAATAACTTATTGCTGTGGACTGATAACGTAAACGAGCCTAGGAAGATAAACTTAGATAGATTAAAACAGTCAGCATCTTTTACTATACATTCCGATTTATATATAGATGATCCGTCTACGACAACAAATAGTCTTGTAAAACTACAAAACATAGACAAATCCACAGATAGCTCTTACAAAGAAGAACATATAACTCTTATTAGGAGAGCTCCTAGAACCGCACCTAAATTGATAATGTCGCAATTTGAGGGTGGAAAAGGAGAATCTTATTCGTCTTCTTGTGTTTTTAATTGGGTTTTAGAGGATGGGGAAAGTTTACCAGGCATAGATGACACTGTTAAACTTGATACTTTTGATGGAAATGGAAATGCGTTGGGTACCTCTTGTATAGCAGACGGTGATTCATTTTCATCTGGTCAAGTGTTACAGTTTACTTGTACTACCGAACCTCTAGTAGTAACAGCTGAGGTGCGTGTTACTATGTCTAATGGAGTCCACAGAGTAAAAATAATTAAAATAGACGACGAGATAAACAGTTCTCATTTAGAATGGGATATAGAAATTGTTCAAAAGAAATCTATATTTGAAACTACATTTGGTAGGTTTGGTTATAGATATAAGTATCAAGATGGAGAATACTCTTCTTTTTCGCCGTGGTCTGAACTAGCTTTCATGCCTAGTAACTTTGATTACTTACCTACAAAAGGTTATAATTTAGGTATGGTAAACATTATGAGGAGCTTGCAAATAACAGACTTTATTGTAGAGGATTTTCAAAGACCAGATGATGTTATTGCTGTTGATATTTTATTTAAAGATACTGTATCTCCAAATGTTTACGTAGTAAAATCCATAAGAAGAGGTTACGACGAAGAGTGGAACGATAATGTCGAGGGTAGCGGAAATTCAGGGGTTGTAGATATAACTACTGAAATGATACACAAAACTCTCCCATCTTCTCAAACGTTGAGAGCTTGGGATAACGTACCAATAACAGCTAAAGCTCAAGAGGTTACTGGTAATAGAATTGTTTTTGCGAACTATGAGCAGAACTATGATACTCTGAGAAAGGTGTTTGTACATCCTACTGTTGAATCCGCCGATCATCCAACAGACTTGAGTCCTATGAAATCTATAAAGTCTCTTAGGAGATACAAAGTTGGAGTTGTATTTGGTGATAAGTATGGTAGAGAAACACCAGTAATGGGTATAGGTGGTAAGGTTGTTGGTACGAGAGGCGGTAGTGGTTACGTTCATCTAGGAGATGAAGAAGCTAATCACCATCGAGATCAAACTTTTCCAGACAGCATATCTGTACCTAAAAATGTTTCATTTAAGGTAAATAAGATTAGTGCTGAGCTAAATTGGGATGGTACTCCTGAAAATTGGATGGAGTATTATAAATATTATATAAAAGAAACCAGTAATGAGTATTACAATTTAGTTATGGATAGATGGTATCCAGCTGAAGATGGTAATATATGGTTATCTTTTCAATCTTCTGATAGAAACAAAGTAGATATAGAAACATATTTAACTTTAAAAAATAAACATGGTAGTGAGGATCCTGTAGAGGAAGATGCTAGATATAAGATATTAGCAATATCAAATGAAGCCCCTAGATTTATAAAGAATACTAACAGAATAATAGGTCTTGAAGCGTTATCCAGTGATTCTGGTGTTGATCTAAGTAATACTCTAGGTGTCCAATGTGATTCATGGACTGCTTACGATAATACTTTTAAGGATTATAAATTTGAAGGCGTTGGATGGGCTAGAATAGTTGGTACGCTATCAGGTGTTACTAGATTTTCTAAATGGGTTAGAATAGCTAGACTGCATGATGCAAATAGATCTATAACTGTTGTTGGATCTTTTGGTCCAACAGCTGATATGTCGGGTGATATTAACTTCGGTACTAGTACAGGTTTAACTGTTAGCGTAGAGGTTAGAGATTCAGTGGAAGAGAATAGACCAGAGTTTGAAGGTAGATTCTTTGTAAAAGTATTTAAAGATGCTACGTTAACTAACACTATTTTAGGTACTAATGTAGCAACTTCATCTTATAAAACAGTGTCTTCATATAAAATTGGTTTTGTAGATAGTTCAACAGGGTCAGGTGGGTATGGTGGCTACAACCCATCGTCTTGGTCTAGATACCAAGGTGATTATGCGCCAGCTAGTCAGGGTGATGCTGGTATTGCAGATATTAACTATACTACATGCGCTGTAGCTGGTGCGGAATGGGGTAGTGGAAACCCCCTTAGTGATTGGTCAAATGCTCTCAACGCTCACAATATACAATCCGGAAATATGTTGGCTCGTGATCACGGTGGCGCAGGCGCTGAAAACACTAAACAGTTTTGGAAATGGTATTGGAATGTAAACCCTGCGGGTGCTCGTAAGTGGTTTATAGATGGAGCAAACTGGAATAAAGGAAATAATCAACCTTGTGGAGCTATTAATGGGGATTGGGGTGACGAAAGTGCACTTAATGCTATGGGTACTGAAGGTCCTTTTTCTGTTGGAGAAGGAGAAATTAATCATATAGCGTTTGGTGCTATGAGAGATGATGAGTGGGATGAAGAAACTTTAGCTTTCCGTGATACGTTAATGCAAGAAGGTACTTTGTTTAGATTTAAGTCTGATCCCGGTGGTGGAGTAGGTAATGGTGATGGACAGTACACAGGTGACCCCACTATATACGTAGTTAGAGGTACAGACATTGACACTGATGATGGTTTTGGACATTCAAAATCAAACTACGGTGGACAACATTCAGGTGGTAACTCGTATTGTCATGAATGTTATGAAGGCGCTAACTGGAGTAACGTGTGTAAACGTGGTACATTTAAAGTGTACTTCTCTAGATATGACGACTTTACTAGAGGTTTAGATTTAGATTATTGGGATCCTAGATCAGCTTTGAGACATGATGGTACTACTATGACCTTTATAGAAATTGTACAATCTAGTTATGACAACACTGATGTACTACAAACTAGTGTTGGTAACGCTATATGGGAAACCGAACCTAAAGAAGATGTAGGATTAGATTTGTATTATGAAGCAACTAGTGCTTTACCTTTAAAGTTAAATAATTCTAATATACAATCATTTGCACCTAATAACACTCCAGTTACATCTGAAAGATTAGATGCTGAAATGACACCGGTATCTTTAGATTACTGCTATATAATGACGCTAGATTTATCAAGTATCCTCAATAGCGATATCACTATGCCTAACCCTAATTACGTTGCTAAAACTCCAACGGTTAGATATGCTATTAGAGATGTTGTGGGACTAGGTCAAGCAGATGATGTGGATGAGGTTACTCGTTATCCTATAGCTATTGGAGATGAATTAAGTTTCAATAGACTTGATGGCACTGTAACTAGGGCTGAAGTTATAGACCACTATAAACCTATAACATCATACATTAATCAACAGGCTTACACGGCTATAGAAACCATGGAGGTTGAGGATTCTAATGTTTTTGGGATGTCCAGTGTTCAAGAGGTGGAAGTTGCTTACCCGTTCAATCCAGCTTCTTATGAGAGGTCATCAAGATACACGTTACAGTGCACTGTTAGTAATTTTAGTAGTCAAAGTATGATAGAGCTACCTACGGCAGCTTTACCTGACGATTTCAATAGTGACGATGGTAAGATTTGGGAAATAACATGTGAATATCTTGGGATCCGTAAAGGAACTTTTACTAAAACTATTCAAGATGGAGTCCCAGGTATAGATATTGCTGATTATTATACAACTATATTTTGGCATAATTGCGGTTACAGTGAACAGCAAACCTTAGAAAGTGGTACTTTTGATATAACATTCAAAGAGGTGACTGGTTATTATAGATTAAATCAAAATGTTTACAACAGTAAAACGACTCTACCTTGGTTTAATTGCTATTCCTTTGGTAATGGTTTAGAGTCTGATAGAATACGAGACGATTTTAACGCACCTCAAATAGATAATGGTGTTAAGGTTTCAACTGGGCTTGAAGATTATAGAAGAGAAAGAAGGGGTGGTGGATTAATATGGTCAGGTATATATAACTCTACAAGTGGCGTGAACAAGCTTAACGAGTTTAATATGGCTGAAGCTATAACTAAAGATTTAAATCCTTCATATGGATCTATACAGGCTTTAAAAACTAGAGATACTAATTTAGTCACATTCTGCGAAGACAAAGTATTGCAAATATTAGCTAACAAAGACGCTCTATATAATGCAGATGGTAGTTCTAATGTTACAGCTTCTAATGTTGTATTAGGTAATGCTAAGGCGTTTGCTGGGGATTATGGTATATCTTCGAACCCAGAGTCTTTAGCTTTTGACGCTTACAGAATATACTTTACAGATAAGCAAAGAGGTAAAGTTCTTAGGTTATCACAAGATGGTTTAACACCTATTTCTGATGTTGGTATGTCAAGTTATTTTAGAGAAAACTTAAAACACGCTGATCAGTTGATTGGTACTTTTGATGAAGTAAAAGGTGAGTATAATTTAACTATTAAATATTTTGACTCATACTTAATATCAAACGAAAATTTAACAGATATAACTGTGTCTTTTAATGAGAAAACTAAAGGTTGGCCAAGTTTTAAATCATTTGTACCAGATACTGGCTTGTCTATTAACGCTGAGTATATAACAGCCGCTAATGGTGGTGTTTGGTCACATCACAATAAGGACATACTCCAAACCATTAATGGTGTAGAAGAACTAACTGTGCCAGCGAATAATTTTTATGGTGAACAATATAACTCTACCATAGACGTATTATTCAATGAGGATCCTGGAGTTATAAAAGGTTTCACGGCTATGAATTATGAGGGTGATCAAGCTAAAACAACTGAGTGGAATCATGCTGGTCATTTAGCTTTAGATGCTAGTGGTGATAGCCTCGGCTACATTGGAGATGGTGAGTATTACAACTGGCATGGTAAAGATGGTTGGTTCGTAGAGAGTTTTAACACTGATCTTCAAGAATCTTCTGTTTTGGAATTTATAAATAAAGAAGGTAAGTGGTTTAGCAACGTTAATGGTATACCTACCACTTTGGATAATTTAGACACTTCTGAATTTACAGTGCAAGGTATTGGTGTGGCAAGCGAAGTGGATCTACCCCAAGTTATTGGCTGTATGGATCCTTTAGCATTTAACTATGATCCCGAAGCTACTATTAGCTCAAACAGATGTAGTTACGACTTAGAAGGTTGTACAGACCCTAATGCGTTTAATTTCAACGATGCTGCCACTGTAGATGATGGTAGTTGTATAGAGACTGTTTATGGATGTATGGATGTGGATGCATTAAATTATAATCCAAATGCAAATATTGATGATGGGTCTTGCGAATTCCAAGAGGAAATAAAACGTGGTTGTATGGATGAGAATGCTGACAACTATGATGTTAACGCTACTATTCCTTGCCCTGATTGTTGTACTTACACTGCTTATGGTTGTATGGATCCTAATGCTTCTAACTACGATTATTTAGCTCAAGTAGATGATGGTTCTTGCGTACCTCACGTTGAGGGATGTACCGATTCCATAGCTCTTAATTATGATCCAGAAGCTACCGAAGGTAATCCACTTGCAGACACGTGTGTATACAACTCGGGATGTATGGATCCAGACGCTTTTAATTACGACCCGGAAGCTGATACAGAAGAGTTTTGTAAGTCGTATTTTAACGTTGATGCTAGTGGAATACCTTCTTATAATTGGCAAGCCGCTGTTGACGATGATGATAGTTGCTGCATTCCAGTTATATATGGGTGTATGGATGAAGGTGCAATTAATTATGACCCATTGGCAAACACACAAGGATGTCCAGATATAGACAACTTTGGACTCCATGGGTGGGTTGTGCCGGCTGGAGAAACACCTACACCTAACAACATCTTGCCTCCTACTTCTCCTGAAGTGGTGGAGCTATACACGCAAGCCGATGGAGTAGAAAATTTCTTGGATGTTTATGATGCTGTATGTAAGTGTATATTTGAGGTTGGAGGTTGTACTGATCCAACAGCTACGAATTATAACTCAAACGCAACTTTTGATGATGGGTCTTGTGAGTATAAAGATTGGAGTATAAAAATAGAAGAAATGGGAACACACTTTCCTGATGATGGAAATTAATATAAAAATATATGGCGCATGCAATAGAGATTGATGGAGTGTGGACTCAGTCCACTGCTCCTCACGATGAACTTTTA
>Ga0181413_1000061_pt1 | contig 26008 bp, 19 predicted proteins | sample 36SPOviralmetaG_FD_130111 | JGI IMG/M metagenome (GOLD analysis project Ga0181413, IMG submission 130111) | Marine viral communities from the oligotrophic San Pedro Time Series (SPOT) site, San Pedro Channel, CA, USA - 36 SPOT_SRF_2012-09-28 | ecosystem: Environmental > Aquatic > Marine > Strait... | reverse complement strand
TAGTGCTAATAATATTTGGGTTGTGGGTAGAGATTCAGATGGTACAGGTTCTTTAAGTTTTAGAAATGCTGCTGACAACGCTTATAATGCAAGACTAGAAGCTGTGAGTGGAGCATTAAAATTCGAAACTAATGGTACTTTAGCATTAACCATAGATTCATCACAAAATGTAGGAATTGGAACTGATTCGCCTGATGAAAAATTAGATATTACAGGTGGTTATTTAAAATTTAATGGTGGTGACTATGGTTTAAAAGGTTCTGCATCATTGTCATATAATGCAACATCTGACCATTATTTTCAATCAGGTGGCAGTACTAAAGTAACTTTTAAAGCTGGCGGCAACGTCGGGATCGGCACAACTTCGCCTGGTTATAAATTGGAAGTAAACGGAACTGCTTATATAAATGGTGAAACTACTGTTGATGACACTTTAAAAGTTGCAGGTACAATACAAATTACAGGTACTGGGGCTTTACCTCAGTCTGGAGCAGGTATATATAGACCCGCTAGTGATACGTTAGGTTTCTTTACTTCAGGTAATTCAAGAATGCGCATATCATCAAGTGGTGATATATTATTTGGTACGAGTACAAAAGGTAATGATTTTGCTTATTTTGAAGCAGCAGATAATAATAGAAGAATTTTACACGTTGGAAGTTCATCAACAGGTTCTGAAACAGTAGTGATTTTCAGAAATCCAAATGGAGCTGTAGGAAGTGTAATAACAGATGGTTCTACTACAAGTTTTGGTTCATCATCGGATTATAGATTAAAAGAGAATGTAGTAGAAATGACTGATGCTTTAGATAGAGTTAGTCAATTAAAACCTAGTCGATTTAATTTTATTGCAAATCCTGATAAAACATACGATGGCTTTTTAGCACACGAAGTACAAGATATAGTGCCAGAAGCTATAAGTGGAGATAAAGATGAAGTAGATGAAGATGGTAACGAAAAGTATCAAGGAATTGACCAGTCTAAATTAGTACCATTATTAGTTGGTGCGATACAAGAATTAAAAGCAGAAATAGAAAATTTAAAATCACAAATAAATAATTAAAATGGCAAACACTTACAAATGGACCATTAATGCATTAGATGCAAAGGTCGCAGTAGAAGATGGCAACGAAAACGTTGTATACACAGTACATTGGGGCTATAGTGCTACTGATGAAAATGAAGAGCACTCAGTAAGTTCTATTGGAACTTATGGAGTAGAATACGATGTAGCCAATTTTACGGCTTATGTAGATCTTACAGAAGAAATGATAATTGGTTGGTTAGAAAATGGATTAGATGTAAATTCAATGAAAGCAAATTTAAACAGCCAAATTGAAAAATTGATTACGCCAACTGAAACAACTTTTCATATGCCTTTTGCTTCTACTGTTGAATAAAATCCCGTAGAAGAAACTACATAAATTAGAAAACCAGTAAAATAAGTAATAATAATAAATAAGTAAATATAATTTAATAATTTAATTTTAAAACCATGAATGAAAACAAAATTACACCAGAACAATTAGAAGAACTACAAGGATATGTAGGGAAACTAAACAATGCGGCAACGCAAATTGGAAACCTCGAATTACAAAAGCACCAGATTAATCATGCTGCTACTGAGGTTCAATCTGATTTAAACAAATTCCAAACGAAATTGGAAGAAAAGTATGGTAAAGTACAAATCAATATCCAGGACGGAACCTACAAACCAATTGAAGAAAAAGAGGTTGTAGAACCCGAAGTAGTAGAATAAAATCATGTCATTGGTAAGAAAAATTAGTATAGGTAGAGATTATAAAAATGACGCTATGCACTACGCAGTAGGGCAAGAAGTATATGGTGGGCACGTAATATGTGACATTGTAGAAAAAGATAATAAGTTTTCTATTTATATTAAAAAAAAATAACGAAATATTACCGTGGAAAGATTTTAATAAAAATATGGCTATAGCTGTTGAATATAATTTACAATATTAATGCAAAGTTTATTTAACTTTATAGTTAAACCTAAAAACGAAAGATACGATAATAAAAAATATATTGACGGCCAAGAATTATTGTTAAATACAGAAATTTCTAGCCATCAATATGTTAGTCGTAATGCTATAGTGGTAGCAACACCTAAATTACAGAAAACTGAAATGCAAGTTGGTGATGAAGTTATTGTACATCATAATGTTTTTAGGAGATGGTATGATGTTAGAGGTATTGAAAAAAATAGTAGAAGTTACTATAAAGAAGACAAATACTTTGTAACATTAGATCAAATATTTTTATATAAACGAAATCATAAATGGCAAGCGCCTAAAGATTTTTGTTTTGTTAAACCAATTGAATCAAATGATGTTATTGAAAAAGAAATACCCTTACGTGGTATTATAAAGTATATTGATAAAAAACTTAAAGATATACAAAAAGAAGATTTAGTTGGTTTTACACCAAGCAGTGAATATGAATTTATTGTTGACGGTGAGAGAATGTATAGAGTACCAACAAATTCAATATCTATTAAGTATGAACGCGAAGGAACAGAAAGAGAATATAATCCAAGCTGGCTATAGAGCAGTTAACGAACTTATAAAAGTAGCTAAAGAACCTATAATTGAAACTGAAGATGATGTTTCAGCCGATAGATTAAAAAATGCTGCAGCAACTAAAAAGCTTGCAATATTCGATGCGTTCGAGATTTTAAATAGAATTGAAATTGAAAAAGCATTACTTGAGGGAAGAAATATAGAAGAAAAACCAGAGTCATTTAAAGGCTTTGCTGAAAGAAGATCTAAGTAATGTATAATCAATCGTTATATCGCGTTATAGAGCCTATAAAAATAAATACTATTAAAAGACTTAATAAAGCAAAAAAGTGGAAATATGGCTACGATAAAGATTATGATGTAGTTGTTATTAGTCACACTGGACAGGTTGGTGAAATATATGATATACAAAATTTAAAAATAGCATTACCGCCGGTGCCAAAAAATTTGAATAGTGGAAAAAATAAATGGACTAAATCAGATTATCCAAAAGAGTTAGAAAAATTAAAAACTATATTTGACTGGAAAGATTTACCAAATAATTTTAAAGAAAAATGGAATGGGCATATTAATAGTGAATTTACCAAACGTGATGAAGGTTATTGGTTCTATAACAAAAATGTTCCTACTTATATCACTGGCTCTCATTATATGTACCTGCAATGGACTAAAATCGACGTGGGTGCTCCAGACTTCAGAGAAGCAAATAGATTATTCTTTATATTCTGGGAAGCTTGCAAAGCAGATACAAGATGCTACGGAATGTGCTACCTCAAAAATAGACGGAGTGGCTTTTCATTCATGGCATCGGCAGAGACTGTTAACCAAGCTACCATCTCTTCAGACTCTAGGTTTGGTATATTATCAAAATCAGGATCTGATGCAAAAAAAATGTTTACAGATAAAGTCGTACCAATATCCGTTAATTACCCATTCTTTTTTAAACCCATACAAGATGGAATGGATAGACCTAAGACAGAATTGGCTTATCGTGTACCCGCAAGTAAATTTACAAAAAAGAGTATACTCACAAACCAAAGGACCGAGGAGCTCTCAGGGCTGGATACTACCATCGACTGGAAAAACACAGGAGATAACTCGTACGACGGTGAAAAGCTTTCCCTCCTCGTCCACGATGAAGCAGGTAAATGGGAGAGGCCCGAGAACATACTCAACAACTGGAGAGTTACAAAAACCACGTTAAGATTAGGCTCAAGAGTTATTGGTAAATGTATGATGGGCTCAACAAGTAACTCATTAGACAAAGGTGGTGAAAATTTTAAAAAATTATACAATGACTCAAATGTCACAAAAAGAAACCGTAATGGACAAACTCGTTCAGGACTCTATAGTTTGTTCATACCTATGGAATGGAACTTCGAAGGATTCATTGATTCTTATGGATTACCTGTATTCAATACACCAAAAAAAGCAGTCGAAGATAATTTCGGAGAACTTATTGATGTCGGGGTTATTGAACACTGGGAAAATGAAGTTGCTGGATTAAAAGGAGATCAAGACGGTTTAAATGAATTTTATAGACAATTTCCTAGGACTGAAGAGCATGCTTTCAGAGATGAAACTAAAAATAGCATATTTAATCTTGCTAAGATTTACGAACAAATTGATTTTAATGAAGAAGCTAGATACTCTGCTCTTGTTACTCGCGGCAGTTTTCAGTGGGAAAATGGGATCAAAGATTCGAAAGTAGAATTTGTACCAAATTTAAATGGTAGATTTAATGTAAGCTGGGTACCAGGTAAAAATTTACAAAATAGAGTAATTGTAAAAAATGGAACCAAGCACCCAGGAAATGAACATGTTGGTGCTTTTGGCTGTGATAGTTATGATATATCTGGAACTACTGATGGCAAAGGTTCTAAAGGATCACTGCATGGCCTTACTAAATTTAGTATGGAAGAAGCTCCCACAAATAGATTTTTTTTAGAATATATAGCTAGGCCGCAAACAGCGGAGATGTTTTTTGAAGATATACTTATGGCATTACACTTTTATGGTATGCCAATACTTGCAGAAAATAATAAACCAAGATTGTTATACTATTTAAAAAGAAGAGGTTATAGAGGTTATTCAATTAATAGGCCTGATAAAGTCTGGAATAAACTATCAGCTGCTGAAAAAGAGATAGGTGGTATACCAAACTCAAGCGAAGACATTAGACAAGCGCATGCTGCTGCAATTGAAAGTTATATAAATTCATATGTAGGAATTAAAACAGATGGCGATTACGGTGATTTATATTTTAATGAAACATTAAATGATTGGGCTAAATTTGATATAAATAAAAGAACAAAATTTGATGCTGCGATAAGTTCAGGGCTTGCTATTATGGCATGCAATAAAAACTTATACACACCAAAACCTAGCACACAATTAAAAAATAAAGTAAACTTTAGTTTTGCTAAATATGATAATAAAGGCAATTTTTCAAAAATAATACAATAAATGGCGAAAGTAATAACAAAAGGTATTTTTCCAAGTCAAGCTGTACCAGATGCAGAAAAGTCATCCTATGAATATGGGATGCAAGTTGCAAAAGCTATTGAAGCTGAATGGTTCAAAAAAGACTCAGGGAGTACACGTTATTTTGCAAATAGAGATAATTTTCACAGATTAAGACTATATGCAAGAGGTGAACAGAGTATACAGAAATACAAAGATGAATTGTCCATTAACGGTGATTTATCATATTTAAATTTAGATTGGAAACCTGTTCCTATTATACCTAAATTTGTAGATATAGTAGTAAATGGTATTGCTGAAAGAACATATGACATAAAAGCATATTCAGTTGATGATATTTCTACACAGAAAAGAACTAAATATGTAGAAAACATGATGAGTGATATGTACGCTAGAGATTTTAAATCTAGAATACAACAAGCAGTTGGTGTAAATACTTTTAAAACTGATCCTAAGAATTTACCAGAAAACGATCAAGAACTATCACTTCACATGCAGCTAAGCTACAAACAATCAACTGAAATTGCACAAGAACAGGCTTTAACTAATATATTTGATTTAAATAAATATCATTTATTAAAGAAAAGATTAGATTACGATATAACTGTTTTAGGTATTGCGGCTGTTAAAAACAGTTTTAACACCGCTGAGGGTATTAAATTAGAATATGTAGATCCTTCAGATTTAGTTTATTCATATACCGAATCACCATATTTTGATGATATATATTATGTAGGTGAAGTAAGAAGAGTAAGTTTAATTGATCTTAAAAAACGCTATCCTGAACTTACCGAAGAAGATATAAAAAAAATAGAAGGTAAAGGTGGTAATTTAAAATTATATAATAAATCATATACAACTTCAGACGCTGAAGATAAAAACTATGTATATGTGCTGTATTTTGAATATAAAACTTTTGAAAATCAAGTTTATAAAATAAAACAAACATCTAGTGGCGCTGAAAAAGCAATTGAAAAAACAGACCAGTTTAATCCACCGAAAGACACAAGATCAAGATTTGAAAAAGTAAACAGATCAATTGAAGTATTGTATCAAGGCGCTAAAATTATTGGGCATGAAAATATATTAGAATGGAAAAAATGTGTTAATATGACACGTCCGAAATCTGATATAACTAAAGTTGCAATGAGTTATAATATTGTATCGCCAAGAATATATAAAGGTAAGCCTGAATCATTAGTTGGCAGAATGACGTCGTTCGCAGATATGATTCAAATAACGCATCTTAAATTACAACAAGTACTCTCAAGAATGGTTCCCGATGGGGTATTTTTAGATGCGGATGGTATTGCTGAAGTGGATTTAGGTAATGGAACAAATTACAATCCGCAAGAAGCATTGAATATGTATTTCCAAACAGGTTCTGTTATTGGTAGATCAATGACACAAGATGGTGAATTTAATAATGGTAGAGTACCTATTCAAGAATTAAGAGCAGGTGGAGGGAATGCAAAAATTTCAAGTTTAATTAATAGTTACAATTATTATTTACAAGTGATGAGAGATGTAACTGGTTTAAATGAAGCAAGAGATGGAAGCACGCCTGATAAAAATGCGTTAGTTGGTTTACAAAAATTAGCAGCAGCTAATAGTAATACAGCTACAAGACATATATTGCAAGCTAGTTTATATTTAACATTAAAAACAGCTGAAGCGGTTTCTTTAAGAATATCTGATGTTTTGGAATACAGTAACACTAAAAAATCATTTATACAATCTTTAGGTAAATTTAATGTAGGTACGTTGGAAGAATTATATAATCTTCATATACATGATTTTGGTATTTTTTTAGAATTAACACCGGACGAAGAAGAAAAACAATTGCTTGAAAATAATATTCAAATGGCTCTTCAACAGCAACAAATAAATTTAGAAGATGCTATTGATGTAAGAGAAATTAAAAATCTTAAGTTAGCTAATCAATTACTAAAATTAAGAAGAAAGCAAAAATTTAGCAAGGATAGACAAATCCAAATGGAAAATATCCAAGCTCAATCACAATCAAACGCGCAGTCAGCCCAAGCAGCGGCAGCGGCAGATATTCAAAAACAGCAGGGTATTGCTGAAAGCAAGGTGCAAATCGCTGAAGCACAAAATCAATTTGATATTGCAAAACTTGAAAGAGAAGCTCAAATTAAAAAAGAATTAATGCAATTTGAATTTGAATTGAATATACGGCTTAAAACAGCCGATGCAGATGTGATTAAAAATAAAGAGAAGTATAAGGAAGATAGAAAAGACGAAAGAACGAAAATACAAGCATCCCAACAAAGTGAATTAATAGATCAGAGAAAATCTGGTAAACCACCAAAAAACTTTGAGTCCGCGGGATTTGATAATTTAGGTGGATTTGGATTAGAGCAATTTGATCCGAGATAAATTTTAAACAATTATATAATATTTTATTATGGCAGAAGACATTAAAGTTTCAGCTGTAGACGAACAACCAAAGTCTATGGCCGAAAAAGAAGAAACGGTATTAGAAAATGCCGGTATATCCACTAAAGAAGATGGAATGTACAAATTAGATTTAAACAAAATTAACGAACAAAAACAACAAAAAGATGCCGTTCCAGAGCAAAGCACAGATGAGATTCCTGTACGCAACGAATCCAAAACTAGCGAAGAAGTTCAAAAACAAAACATCAAAGAAAAAGCTGAAGAACCTACCGGAGAAAAAATCAGTAATGCAGATGTGCGGGATGAAGAAAAAGAAACTCCGATATTAGAAGAAATAACGAATGAAGTAGAAACTAGTGATGATGAAGCTGCATCGACCGCAGAGCAAAAAGAAAGTAAAACTGAATCGGTTGAAGAAGCAAAAGTTAAAGAAGAATTAAATTTACCAGAAAATATCCAAGACTTGATTAAGTTTATGGAAGAAACAGGTGGAAGTTTAGAAGACTACACTCGATTAAACGCAGATTATTCAAATGTTGATGATAGCACATTATTGACAGAATATTATAAACAAACCAAACCTCATTTAAGCTATGATGAAATACAATTTCTTATAGAAGATGAATTTTCATTTGATGAAGAAATAGATGAGGATAGAACAATAAAAAGAAAAAAATTAGCTCATAAAGAAGCGGTTGCAAATGCTAAAGGTTTTTTAACAGGGCTCAAGGATCAGTATTACAAAGAAGTCAAGTTGAATTCTAAGTTAGCTCCTGAGCAACAAAAAGCAATAGATTTTTTCAATCGTTATAATAATGAGCAAAAGCAAGCTGAAGAGTTACTTCAAAAGCAAACATCACATTTTAAAAATGAAACTAATAAAGTTTTCAATAATGATTTTAAAGGTTTTAATTTCAAAGTTGGAGACAAAAAATTTAGATTCAATGTGAATGATGCAAATAAAGTAAAAGAAAATCAAAGTGATTTATTAAATGTTTTTAATAAATATGTTAATGAAGATAAAATGCTTACTAACGCACAGGATTTTCACAAATCTTTATTTGCTGCTTCTAACCCTGACACACTAGCAAATCATTTTTATGAGCAAGGCAAAGCCGATGCAATAAAACAAATAACCGCAGAAGCTAAGAACATTAATATGAATCCTAGAAAAACTGCAGATGGTTATGTTGAAACAAGTGGCGTTAAGGTTAGAGCAATAAGTGGCGATAGTAATTCTAAGCTAAAATTAAAACTAAAAAATTATTAAAACTAAAAAATTATTAAAATGGCAAATGTAAATTTTACTGCTGGTTTACCGACTGATCTTACTCCTTATGTAAGTAAATCGGTACTAGCATCAAATTATTTAAACTTCCATGGTTCAAGTGGGGCAAACTGGTCACAACAATATTTACCAGAGCTATACTCTGAAGAAGTGGAAAAGTACGGAAATAGATCTGTATCTTCGTTTTTAAGAATGGTCGGGGCGGAAATGCCTATGGCTTCTGATCAAGTTATTTGGTCTGAGCAAGGAAGACTACACTTAGCTTACGAAGATGCTTCTATTACGGACGCAGGCGTAATAACTATTGCAAGCAGTGGTACTCACGCTGTAAGAGTTGGTCAAACGATTGTATTATCTGATAATCAAACGTCTCCAACTATTATAAAATGTTACGTATCAGAGGTAAACTCAGGCTTAACTACTTTAACAGTAATTCCTTATACAGGAGCTGCTACAGTTGGTGCGGTTACAGGGTTTGATACGGCAACTGATAGTGGATCGAATAAATGCTCATTCTTTGTTTATGGTTCTGAATTCAAAAAAGGACAACCGGCTATTGATGGATCAGTAACTCCAGAATTTGAGTCTTTTACAAATAAACCAATTATTTTAAAAGATAAATTTGAAATTTCTGGTTCTGACGCTGCTCAAATTGGTTGGGTTGAAGTATCAGGCGAAGGTGGACAAAATGGATACTTATGGTATTTAAAAGCTGAAGGTGACACAAGAGTAAGATTCGAAGATTATTTAGAAACATCAATGATTGAAGCGGAAAAATCCACAACAGCAGGTGGTGTTGATTCAATTTTAGGAGCTAACTCAGGAACTGAAGGTTTATTCTCAGCGTTAGAAAATAGAGGAATTGTCGGTACAGATGCATTCGATGCATCTTCTGATGTGATCTCTGACTTTGATTTAATTCTAAAAGAATTAGATAAGCAAGGGTCTATTGAAGAAAATATGTTATTCTTAGATAGAAACTCAAATCTAATTTTAGATGATGGTCTTGGTGCAGTGAATGCAAACTTTAGTGGAGGTACATCTTTTGGTGTATTTGAAAATTCACAAGATATGGCTTTAAATTTAGGTTTTTCTGGATTTAGAAGAGGATCTTATGACTTTTATAAAACTGACTGGAAATACTTAAACAACAAGTCTACAAGAGGTTTATTTGCGGACATTAAAGGTGTTTTAGTACCAGCTGGAACTTCATCTGTATACGATCAAATTTTAGGATCTAACATTAGAAGACCTTTCTTACACGTAAGATACAGAGCTTCCGAAGCAGATGACAGGAAAATGAAATCTTGGATTACGGGTTCAGTAGGTGGAGCATCTACATCGGGTGATGACTTAATGAGTGTTCATTATTTATCAGAAAGATGTTTAGTTACTCAAGCTGCTAATAACTTTGTATTATTTAAGTAGTATTTAAAGTAAATTTTACCCTCGTTGTAACTACGGGGGTAATTTTTACCTCTATTAACATTTTTATTATATTATATCATGGCAAAAAAACAAAAAGCAGAGGTGGCTGTTGAACAACCAATAATGGTTGCTCCACCAAAAAAACAACAAGTAGTTAAAAATACTTGGGAAAGAAAAGATAGACAATATTATTTATTAGGCGATAAACAACCTATAGTATATATATTAAAATCTAAAGGAATAATGTGGTTTGACAAAGAAAAAGGATATGAAAGAGAAATCAAATACACACTAAATCAAAAAACACCATTTGTAGATGAATTTAAAGGCGAGATAAGACTTGACCATATTGTATTTAGAGACGGCGTTTTAAATGTATCAAAAGAAAAAACAGTTTTACAAAAAATTCTTTCAAATTATCATCCAGAAAAAAATCGTTCATACGCAGAGCTTGATACAGAAGCGGTAGCTGCAGATGATTTAGATATAATAAGTTTAGAATTTGAAGCATTATCAGCGGCAATGGAAATGGATATTGAACATGCTGAGGCTATTGTAAGAACTGAGGCCGGTAGCAAAGTTTCAAAAATGACATCCAAAGAGTTAAAAAGAGACTTACTTATTATGGCTAAACAAAATCCAGCTTTATTTTTAGAGTTAGCAAATGACGATAATATCAATATAAGAAACTTAGGAATTAAAGCGGTTGAAAATAGATTGATTACACTTTCAGCAGATCAAAGAACATTTAAATGGGCAAGTAATGATAGAAAATTATTTACAGTACCATTTGATGAAAATCCATATTCAGCTTTAGCTGCTTGGTTTAAAACTGATGAGGGTATTGAAATCTATCAAACAATTGAAAAAAGACTAAAATAAGTCAGTAGTGGTTGAGCCGCTACGGCGGCTTAATCATTATATAAATTAAAATTATGGCAATATCAGTTGATGCAGTATACAAAACAGTATTATCAATATTAAATAAAGAATCAAGAGGTTTTTTAACACCTGAAGAATTTAATAAAATAGGTTCTCAAGTTCAACTTGATATACTAGACCAACATTTTTATGATTATAATCGTGCAGTTATAAAGCATAATGCTGGAAGAGCTGTTGAAGATTATGGTAATATACCTGAAAAAATAGAACAAAAAATAGATCCTTTTTTTGCGCAAGCTGATATTACTTTAACAAATGGTATTGGCACTTTACCTACAGATTTATATAAAACAATAAATATTAGTATAACTAATAAAACTATTCAGTTAGAAAAAGTAAATAAAAAAAGTTTATCTTATTTATTATCTTCGCCCTTTACAAAACCTACAACATCATTTCCTGTATATTATCAGAGAGCTACGGATATTATTGTGGAACCAGCGTTGTCAAGTGGTAGTTGGGCATTGGGTAATTTACTTATTGAATATATAAAAACACCTGCTGACCCAGTGTGGGCATATGAAAAAAATACTACTACAGGTGCATTAACATTTTCAACAAGCACAGGTGGAAGTGTGATACCTACAACAGGTAAAGTGGATTTTACGCTACATGATTCAGACAAAGTTCAATTAATATTAGGTATATTAAAATATGCTGGATTAATAATAGCTGATACTACAATAGTACAAGCTGCAGCTCAAGAAGAAAATAAAACAATACAACTAGAAAATTCATAATAAATGGCATTTATAACGGAAACAGCATATCAGTATTATAATACTAGTCAAAAGTTTACAGCAACAGCTAATCAAACAAGTTTTACATTAACATTTGATCCGTTGCCAACGGCTAAAAGTAAATTTTTAATATTTGTTAATAATTCAGAAATTGATGATGATCTGTATTCATATAATAATAGCACAGGTGTAATTACATTTGCAACAGGTAGAGCGGTGAGTGATGTTGTAATAGTAAAGCTTAAAGAACAAAAATTAGGTAGTTATAGATATACACCATTAGCTGATATTATAAATAACTATATGGTTGCATACGTAGGGGATGGCAAATTAATAAACGCAACAAAAAGAAGCGATGTGTTATTTCATGCTAAAAGAGGTATACAAGAATTTAGCTATGATATTTCAAGAGTTGAAAAAATACAAGAAATAGAAGTTGGCACAAGCTTATCAGTGCCGATGCCACAGGACTACGTGCATTATGTGAGAATATCACACGTTGATGAAGCAGGTATTGAGCATATAATATATCCCGCAAGATATACATCTAAACCATCTCAATCAATATTACAAGATAGTGATTATAATTACTTATATGATAATGATGATAGCTTGTTAACAGGTACACCCGTTACAGATACAAGATTTCAAGCATTCGATGTTAAAAATATAAACGGAGCAGTTTCAAATGAAGATGTTAGTTATGACGCAGATAGAAATAGTGAAAGAATTATAGAATTTGGTAAAAGATTTGGATTAGAACCAGAAATTGCACAAAAAAATGGTGTATTTATTATTGATGAAACAAATGGAAGCATTGGCTTTAGCTCTGATTTAGCCGAAAAAGTAATTACAATAAAATATGTATCTGATGGAATGGGAACAGATGCTGAAATGAAAGTACATAAATTTGCTGAAGACGCAATATATAAATATATAACTTATGGTGTTGCAAGCGCAAAAGCAAACTTTCCAGAATATATAATAAATAGATTTAGAAGAGAAAGAAGAGCAGCCATGCGAAACGCAAAATTAAGATTATCTAGTTTAAAATTAGGTGAACTTACCCAGGTTATGAGAGGGAAAGCTAAAACAATTAAATAATAATACATGCCAGAAATTAAAAACAATTTTCTTCAAGGTAAAATGAATAAAGACCTTGATGATAGATTATTACCTAACGGCCAGTATAGAGATGCACAAAATATACAAATATCTAAATCTGAAAATTCTGATGTGGGTGCTGTTCAGAATATTAAAGGAAATAATTATGCATATAATGCTACGCCTCTTAATTTAGCTTCTGGTGTTGAAACAATTGGTTATTATAAAGTTTCTTTGACTGGTGAAATATTTTGGTTTGTAACAAATTTTACAGGCAATGATACTGTAAGTTCTAAAGATATGTCATATGCTACATCAAGTATAAACGGCACTCCTACAGTTTGCGCTATATATTATTGGAATGCAAATCAACCAAATACCTCTCCGCAAGCTATAATAGATAGCTTTAGATTAAATTTTTCAAAAAATCATCCTGTATTACATGTTAATTTAATTGATAATTTACTATTTTGGACTGATAATTATAATCAACCAAGAAGAATAAATTTATCTCAAGCAACAGGACAGGCTATTGGCACTTTTTATCTTAATGATAATTATTTAGAAGATAAAATTAGTGTTGCACAATATTCTCCGCCATCTCCCCCTAAGGTTACCATGAGCGCTGAGAGCAGCTCTGATGTCGGTAGTTTGCATATAAGAGATAAATTTGTTAAATTCGCGTATAGATTTCAATATGAAAATAATGAATATTCGTTAATATCCCCATTTACACAAACTTGCTTTCATCCCGGTAAAGGTAAAAATTTTAATAATGCAACTTTTGTTGCGAACGACGCGGGTATATTGTCATCTACAGATGAAAGTAACGCTGTAAAAGAAACAATAGTGGAATCAATGCAAAATCTAGCTAATAGAGTTGCTTTATTTATTGATTTGCCTTCTAATATTGACAAATCAAATGTTGGTGCGTGTGATGCAAATGGAATATTAACTGGTACTAGTCATAATATAGATAATCCTAATGGTTCAATATCTGATAATGATATTTTATTAACTGCTAAAGGTGATGAATATATTGTAAATGGTGGAAATAAAACAACAACATTAACTACAAGTACTAGTGTTTCACCATCAATTATAAATAACACAAGATTATATTTTTTTAATAATGTAGCTGATTATGATGATAAAATGCAAATTAAAAAAATACAAATATTATATTCTGAATCGGATAGTGCCGCTTTGAAAGTTGTAGAAACTTTAAATTTTAATGAAATTAAAAGCGATATAACGCATAGGGTTGAGCCTATATCTAACAATATTAGTAAATTAATATATGGTTATAAATATATATATAACTCAATAAAGCCTATACAAACTTTACCAGAATCTGAATTAATTAGAATTTCAGATGTTATACCTGTAAAAGCTCATGCACAAGAGGTTAGTGGAAATAGAGTTATTTATGGTAATTTTAAACAAAATAGATCATTAGATACTGCCGTTAATAAAAGTTCATTTTTAATAACAAATGGTGATCAAACAAAATTCAATGATCAATATTTATTATCTTCAGTAAAATCAAATAGAGAATATTCTGTTGGCTTAGTTTTATCTGATAGATATGGAAGACAATCAACAGTATTTTTACCAACGACTAGCACTACATTTGTAGACCCTAAAACAGGAACTGTTACAAATGGAGCAAGTTCTTGGACACACTCTGCACTAAAAATTACTTTTAATAATACAATAGGCGATGCTTATCAAGCAGATACAAATCCGTTAGGTTGGTATTCTTATAAAGTTGTAATTAAACAATCGGAACAAGAATATTATAATGTATATGCTCCAACAATAGTTGATAATATACCCACAAGTAATGTAAGATCATGGCTAGTGTTGCATGGAGACAATGTAAATAAAGTGCCTAGAGACGTAACTGATGTCAATACCGAAACAGGTACGCAAGGTTCACAAACTAGACTATTACCTAAAATATTAGATTTAACTGGTACACAAACACAACAATCAGGAAATTCATTTATTGATGTTATTTCAATTGGAACTAACCAAGAACAGGGGTTTGGTTCAAGTAGTACTGATGAATTTTATTTAAATGAAAAAGGACCTTTATTGGCTGAATTGCCAGATGGATATGGAAGAAATCACGCTTCTAGCACTACTTTTGATAATTTAGTTGTATTAGAAACTGATCCTTTTAAATCTGCTTTAGATATTTATTATGTAACTTCAACAGCCGGTTTAGTTTCACATTTAAATGCTGCTATAACAGAAACATTAGGTGTTGTGCCTTCAAGTATAGCTTTATCAGCTTCATCTTTTGCAGAAGCAACAGCAAGCGGTGGCACTGTAGCTGCAATAACATCAACAGACACAAATAGTAATCCTGTAAATACACCATCTTATACTATTATATCTATAACAGATGCAAATGGAACAAACAGATCCGGCGCGTTTACAATAAGCGGAAGTAATTTATTAACTGGTGAAGCATTTGAATTTACAAATACAAATACAGATGATTATACTATAAGAATAAAAGTTACAGATAATGGAGGAAATACTTTAATACAAGATAAATCTATATCCGTTACAAATAGCAACCCAACAATAAATGTAGGTATTGCTTTAACTATACCAGCATCTACAATATCTGGAACAGCAATTAGAACAATAACAGGTACAAACGGAAGTGCCAAAACAAGTGCAAATACTAATAATTTAACATTTTCTATTACAAGTGGTAATAGCGCTGGTAAATTTAGTATAAATGCCTCTACAGGAGTACTAAGTACAGCCTCTAGTGTAACATCAGGTGATTCTTATACATTAACAATTCAAGTTTCTGATATTGCAAATGCTACAGCTTCAGATACTTTAAGCATAACCGTTAGCTCTGCATCAAGAACAGCTTTTTGGAGAAGTAATAGTGGTTATACATCTGCGTCTACTGCTGTAAATGAACCAACGCTTGTGCAAGTTTATTTTGAAAATACAAGCGGCAATCCTGCTGGTAATTTACCTGAAATAGGAGATACTGTTTACGACTCAGCAACAGGAACAGCTGTATTTAACAGTGGGGCTGCTTCAAACGGATCAGGCGGAAATTTCCATTCTATGTGTGGTCCTTCCTATTGCCAAGCTAATGAGCCATTATTTGTATTCAAAACAACTAGTAGTGGTGTTGTTGTAGTAAAACAAATAGGTTAAAATAGTAATAAAAAATGTAATAATTTATAATATGGCTTATACAGTTGAAGTTCAATTTTTTAATACATTTATTTTAAGATCAGAAACTACAAACACTTTGTATGTAGAAGAAGCAAGAATAAAAGGCGGCTATAATGAGCCATTTGTAGGCATTGGGCCTAAAGCGCATTTAGTAGACGATACATATGCCGAAACAACAAGAGAAAATGCTTTAATATATTCTGGTATTTATAATTCTAGAACAGATATAAATAGAACAAATGTATTTAGTGGGGGTGAGCCTATAACAAGGGCTGTTGATCCTGCAGATGGTAGTATACAGAAATTACATGCTGAGGACACTAACTTAAATATATTACAAGAAGATAAAGTAAGTTATGCTTTAATTGATAAAGATGCATTATTTACTGCTGAAGGAGGACAGCTTACGGCATCAGGTGCCGCTGTGATTGGTCAAGTAATACCTTATTTAGGAAAATATGGTATTAGTAAAAATCCAGAAAGTTTTGCCTTTAAAGGTGGTAGAAAATATTTTGCTGATAAAAGTAGAGGAGCAATACTTAGATTATCAAGAGACGGTATTACTGAAATATCAGCAAATGGCATGAGAGATTATTTTAGAGATAATCTTAAAAACGTAACTAAGATAGTTGGCGGTTATGATGATCACTCTGAAGAATATGTTGTTTCATTGCAAGGCCCTACAAATGAAATTGAAGGAGGTTATAATACTTTAGTTTTTGATGAAAATGTTAGAGGCTGGGTAAGTTTTTATATATATAAACCAGATTTTGTTTTTAGTTTAAATAAAGATTTTTATAGTTTAAATAGCAATAATTTGTGGAAACATTACAGTGATGATGTTGATTATAATAATTTTTATTTAAATAATAATACATTTTCACCTTCTCATATAACTTTTGTGGCTAATGCAGAACCTTCTTTTGTTAAAAACTTTAATAGTATAAATTATGAAGGTGATAGTAATTGGTCTATGGAAACATCAATTACAGATTTAAATATACAATCTTACAAAATATCTGGCTCAGATGATACAACTTTATCTGGAGATATAATACCACAATTTGTTAAAAAAGAAAATAAATACTATTCTCAATTAATGAATAAAGATACAAGTGATGGCGACGGACAGATTACAGGAGACAATGGCTTACAGTTTAGTACATCGGGTTTAAAAGGATTTTTTACAACAGTAAAAATGGAAAATAGGGCCACTACAGGTGTTGAATTATTTACTGTATCGCATAATATAACAAAATCAAGTTAAATGAAATTAAATATTCGTAGACTCAATGATGAGGACTACAGTACACTAGTGAAATGGTGGGATGCATGGCCGGAATGGCAAGCCCCTCCTAAAACTTTTTTACCAGATACTGGTTTTATAGTTGAAAAAAATAATGTTGGTATAGTAGCAGGTTATGTATATATGACCAATTCTAAGGCCGCTTTACTTGAATGGATAATATCTAATCCAGAATATAGAGAAAGTGACAGAAAAGACGCGATAACGCTCTTAATTCAAGCTGTAGAGCGTGTTTTAAAAGATCAAGGTATAAAACATGTATTTACGATTGGCAGACACAAAAGTTTAATAAACTTACATAAAAAATTAGGATGGTTAGTTGATGAAAAACCATCGTACGAAATAATAAAAAATTTATAACAAATGGCAATATTCAGTGCAATAAATGCGGGCAAAGCAAGAAAGCAACAGGGCAAAGCTCAGGATGCATTAAATAAACTTGTTAAAGATAGGCAGCCTATAATAAACCCTTATGAAAATGTAACTGATTTAAGTAATATGGTAAGTAATCCATTTGCTAATTTACAGGTTGCAACTAAAGCAGCTGAAATGCAAGCTGAAGAAACTGATATATCTTTAGCAAACACATTAGATACGCTAAGAGCTACAGGTGCTGGGGCTAGTGGAGCAACAGCGTTAGCACAGGCGGCATTAAGAAGCAAAATGAGTGTTAGCTCTACAATAGAACAACAAGAAGCGCAAAACACTAGATTAAGAGCACAAGGGGAACAGTTTGCTCAACAGCAAAGAATAGCGCAGTCTGAAAGAATACAAGAAGCTGATATATTAGGTAAAACATTCCAATTTCAAGCTCGAGAACAAAGAAATGTTGCTGATTTGTCTAGGCAAGCTAGTTTAGTACAACAATTTGGGCAACAAAGAGCTGATGCTTTAGGCGCAATGGGCACTAATACAACCAGTTTAATAGATTCCGCTGCTAGTTTCTTTAAAAACCCTTAAATAAATATAATTATGGCATTACCAAGAGTAACACCCGGATCATATAACTACGGAGCATATGCAAATCCTACACCTATAAGATATAAGGGTGGTTTTGGAGAAGCGTTAGCTGGTGGAGCAATAGCTGTTGCAAAAGTTGTACAAACTAATAAATTAAAAAAACAACAAGATGCTGCTAAATTAAATAAAATAAAAGCAGATGCTTTAGACAGCCAATTAAAATATAAAAATTCTTTATATAAAGCCAATCCTAACCCAGGAGAGCAAACACAGCAATCATATAATGAATTGGCAAACATGTGGTACCAAAATGAAGTAGATTTTAAAACACAAAAACCAAGAAAAGATGGAACTGTTTTGGATTTTGATGGTCATTCTGCGATGAAAAATAAATTAAACAATGCTTTATTAATTTCAGAAAGCGCTGCTAATTGGGTAAAAGAAAAAGCTGAGGGTGAAATGCCTAGTATAACACAAATTAGAGAAAGCGATAAAGATTTCAAACTATGGTCAAGAGATAAAGCATTAGTTAATAGTAATTTTAATGTTTCTTATGATGAAGATTTACAGCCATATATAGAATATTACGAAGTTGATTTTGATAAATACATGGATGGTTCTTATAAAAATATTGATGACATACCTATGAATAAAGTAAGCATGAAAATGTCTGATATATTTGATGATAAAAATTTATATCGACCCCAAACAAAATATTCCTGGGAACAAGATCAAGGATCAATAGATAAATATGCTGCAAATTTAACTAAAGATGGAAAAGCTTTTGCTACTGGTGCAAAAAATGGTTATAGATATTTAACAGATAATAATATTAACACTTGGAAACAAACATTAACTAAAGATTTTAGCACGGATATAATTAATACAAGAGGTAAACAAATTTATGAAGATATTCTAGTTGATGAAAATGGAGAAAGATATGGCTATGGCTCTTGGGAAGGTACGCCTGAACAAACAAATAAAGTAAAAGAAGCTTTTACTGATAAAATATTAGAAAAAGTTCCACGAGTTGGTGATAAAATATCAAGTACTGAAAGTAAAGAAGATACAGAAGAAAAAGATATTAATGAATTTACTGAAGAATTTTTGATGGATCCAGCGGGTATGTATAGTGATATAGTAATAAAAAGCGTTACTGAAGAAGGTTTTGGAGCTAGATATGATAGACCAATTCCTTTTGGACCGCTAAGACCCGGAGAGCCAGATGATATATCAAAAATAGTTCTTAAATTACCAGAAGAAAAAGATCAATCAATAGATTTAACCAATAGAGAAAAATTTGGACAATTTTTTACTGAAATAATAGATGCTACAAAATATTCTTCTGCACAAAAAACAAAATTGCAAAGTAAGAAAAATATAGATGAAGCATATGCTAAATTTCAAGATAATTATAGAAATCAATTTCTAATAGAAAATTAATTATGATTAAAGTTTTATATAATAATAAGGAATACGATGTTCCTGAAAATGAAGTAGATAAATTTGTTTCTATTTCTCCCGGCGCTCAAATTATGAAAAATGGAGATCCGGGAAAGACAGATCCCACAACACCGGGTGCGGTTGTGGAGGAAACTGTAGCGCCCGATATGGATTTCACTTCGGATCCTGGTTCTTCGGATTCACTAAAAGAATTAGCTAGCACAAGACTTCCAGGTAGTTTTATTCCATTTAGAAAACAAATTGGATTTGCGGCAAGTCTTTCTGATTTTGGTACAAAAGCTTTAGAATACATAAAAGGTGTATCTGAAACAGCAACAAAATACAGATCTACTCAATTAGTTGAACAAGGCAAAATTACTCAGGAACAACAGAATCTGCTTTTAAATAATATACAAGAAGATTTCACAGGACTACTAGAACCTTTAAGAGCTGGAACTAGCAAAATTCAAGATCTTTCTAGCAAAATGAAAGATGTTGTTTATGAAGAAGCTGATAGATCTGTATATGATGAATTTTTTAGCGAAGAAGGAAATGCTTTAGACGGTTTAGATAAAATTACAGATAATGTTATAGAAGCTTTACCTAGTGTGATGTCTGTTTTCGCGGGGCCTGCCGGAATGGCAACATTATTTGCTTCTGCATCAGGAAGTGCATATAAAGAAAAAACAGATGCGGACCCAAACGCGGCAGGTGATTTATCTACATTAGCTATATCAACAGGTCAAGGTGGGGTGGAATTAGTTAGCGAGTTGGTTACAAGAGGTATTTTAAAAGGATTTGGTAATACAGTTTTTTCAAAAATAACACCTAATGCTGCTAAAAATTTATATAAAAATGCTACTAAAACTTTAGCTGGAAAAGTTATAACAGGAGGTACTTTAGAAGGGGCTTCTGAAAATTTAGCGCAAGAAGTAAATAGACGTATAGATTATGAGTGGGGGGATAATAGAAATATTGATATGTATAGAAATCCAGATGGTTCTTATAATGTAGGAGATATAGTAGAAAGAGGATTTGAAACTTTTATTACAGGTTTTATAATAGGTGCACCTTTGGCTAGTATGAATAATAACCCGCCTATGCAGTCTTATACATTAGAAAAACTTTCTCCAACTGCTGCAACAAAACAAACTTTAGAGTCCGCTAAAAAAATTAAAGAATTAGAAAATTTATACGCTAAGGCTCCTAATGAAGCTATATTAGATGAAATATTAGAGCTGCAAAAAAGTGTTGTAAATAACAAAATATTAAATAAACAAGTTCTTGAGTCATTTGATAATACTGAATTATCTGAATATGTTGAAAATAAATTTAAAATTTCAGAATTAAAAAGACAAAAAAATTTAGCTAAAGATGTTGAAGTAAAAGATCAAATTGATAAAATAATTAGCAAACAAGAAAAAAAAGTAGACAAACAATATAACGAGCAAAAAGCCATTATATTAATGTTAAACTTTGGGCCTAATGTTACTAATACAGAAGTAAAACAAAAAGTACAAGAAAGTAAAAATAAAAAAGCATCTGACGAAGTACAAAAAATATATGACGAAAAAGGCGTAGATGGGGCATTTGAAATACTTGAAAAGTTTAAACCTATTACCAATAATTTAGTAAGAAAAAGAAGAGAAGCACCTAATTATGATGAACAACTTTTAAGAGATGAAATTGAAACAGGTGAAAGAGGTATTTTAGATTTAATAAGAGAATATAAACCAGACAGCGGAAGACCATTAGCAGGATATATAAATAAATTTTTACCAGCTAGAGCTATAGAAGCATCGAAAAGAGTGTTAGGCGAACAGTTTACACAAGATGTAACTGAAATAAGAGAATCAAGAATTGAATTAGACGATACTACTCAAGAGGTTTTAGATTTTGTAAGAACAGAGCCAAAAGCAAAAGAACAGCTAAGAGATATAGCCGGCATTACAAAAGAATCTGTACAAAAAGATGCTACACAAATATTAAAAGGTAAATTACCAGGTATAATAGAAAAAAGCGGTAGAGATAAAAATGAAATACTAACCGCTATAAATAAAGCTGCTGATTTTAAAATAGCTGATGCTGTTCTTGAAGAAATGGGCGGCAACTTTAATAATAAACAAGAACAAAACAGTAGGTTTACAACATTTATGGATGTTAACTACGATGCTATAATTAAAGCTATCCCTAATTCTGTGAAAAATAAGTTAGCTTTGTTTGAGGCTAAGCAAGTTGGTAGAGAAACAATGCAAGAAGGTGATGCCGCTGGTAAAGGCGTATTTGAATATAAAACACCTACTAAACAAGAATTTATTAATTTTTATACTGAAGGTGCATTAAATGGTTTAAGAGCTAAAAAGAAAAGGTTAGCTAGTATATTATCACAAGAAATAGGTAAAGATGCAATAGCAGAAGTTTTAGCTGATCCTAATGTTCAAAAAGAATTTTTAGAAAGACAAGAACTGCAAGGTAAAGAGATACCTGAGGGTGCAATACCAAAGTTATTAGAAAAAATAGATAGAGCAATAGAACAAATAGAAACTTTTGAAAAAACAACTCTCCAGTCAGGAATAATACCTATAACAAAAGGTGTTAAAATTGCTCTTAAAACTTTAAAAACAGCAATTCAAGCAGGTAATACTTTTGCTGAAGCTATAAGTAAAGCTATAACAGCTTTTAAAAAATCATTAAAAGGCAAAGTAACTAGTGCTCAATCACAAGCTGCGGTTGATGTTATTAATTCTTATTTAGAAAATGAAAATGATTTAGAAGGTATAGATGTTAATGAATTATCTTCTGCAATAAAAGACGCAATAGAAAATCAAGTTAATTTAGGAAAACAAGGGAGTAGATTTAGTTCTGAAATAAATAAAGTTAATTTATATGAATAAATAGATAAAAATAAATTATCTTTTAAATTAAAAGATTCAGAAACTTTAAAAAATATATCAAAAAATAGACTAAATGTAAATGATAAAAATATAACTGATGAGTTTAAAGGGCATAGTGAAAAATTATCTGAATTATTACCTTTGAATAGTAATTTATTAAAAGGTAATAAAACTTTTTTTACAGGATTATTTGGTTATCATAGAAGATCAACCGGGGATGGCAAAACACAAAAATTTTATGATAATTTTGGAAAAAATAAAAAAGCAAATTGGATTTCTGAAAAAACTAGTAATTTATTTAATAATATAACAGAAATTATAACTGCAACAAAATTTGAAAAATTACAGGAAGAAATTTCAAAAGCTAAAACAAAAGAACAAAAAATACAAATAGCTAAAAATAATTTAGAAGCATTAAAACAACAAAATACTAATGTTAAAAATACTTATAATGCTTTTAATAATTTTTTAACAGACTACCTATATAGTTCTAAAAATCAAAAAGAATTTGAGTCCAGGCTTGATTATATGATAAAATTAAAAAGATTTAACTCTAGTAATATTAAAGGAGAAAGAGATTTAGTAATATTAAATGGGTTTTATTTTGGCAAAGCCGGCAAAACAATTAAATTAGAACATGTTAAATCCAGCAGCCAACAGTCCTTTGAAAGCTTACTATCTATTATTTCTAGTAAATTTGATTCTAATATTGTAGAAGATTTTTCTGGTATTTATGGATATAAAAAACAATTTGATATAATAGATAAAGAAGGTAGGACTAATACCTCTAAATATTTTAGATTTAAAAATAAAAAACAAGCAGAACAATATCTATTAGTAGAATCTAATTTTGATAACTCTATATATGAAAAAAACGTTAAAAATCCTATATTAAAATCAAATCAAAGACTTAAAAATATTTTAAATATCAAAGAAAATATAAGTAATATTGATATTGTTAAAAATGTTGAAAAAGTTGAAAAAACAATACAAAATAAAATTAAAGAAAAATATAATTCAAAAGATTTAAATAAAGATTTTAATAACTTTTTAGAAAAAGCTACAGGTATAGGCGCACAAAAAGTATTTAGTGAAGCTAAAGCAGAAGCAAGGGCAAAAACAGTAAGAAAAAGTTTTGGCGATTATTTTGTACCACCTGGTGCTGAAGATTTTGCTGGTTTGATGCATAAAACATTAGCTAAAGGCAAAGAAGGTGAAAAACAATTAAAGTTTTATCAAGATAACTTATATACACCATATAACGTTGCTAATGAAAACATAACACGAGAAAGAGCAGCAATGTTTGAGGATTTTAGAGCATTGAAGAAAAAATTAAGCAATGTACCTAAAAAATTAAAACAATTTACTAAAGGCGGTGATTTTACGAATGATCAGGCTGTAAGAGCATTTATATGGGCTAGACAGGGCAATAAAGTTCCCGGGTTATCTAAAACAGATGCTAGAGAGTTAATTAATGAAGTTAAAAGCGATAAAGAATTATTGCAGTTTGCTGACGAGTTATTAAGCATAACTAAAGGTGATGGTTATAAAAAACCAGAAAATAATTGGATGGCTGGAAATATAGCTACTGATTTAATAACATTAATGAATTCATCTAAAAGAAGTAAACATTTAGAAGTTTGGCAAAACAATGTTGATCAAATATTTAACAAACAAAATTTAAATAAACTAGAAGCAGCTTACGGTAAAGAATGGGTAACTAATTTAACTAAAACTTTAGAAAGAATGAAGATTGGTTCAAATAGAAAATGGGGTGGTGACAAAGTTTTACAATCTTATTTGGATTGGGTAAATGGTTCTGTTGGTGCAATCATGTTCTTAAATACCAGATCTGCTGTACTTCAGACAATATCTAACATAAACTATTTAAACTTCAGCGATAATAATCCTTTGCAGGCTGCAAAAGCATTTGCAAATCAAAAACAATATTGGTCTGATTTTAAAACTATATTTAATTCAGATTACTTGCAAGAAAGAAGAGGTGGTAATAAAATTAATGTAAATGAAAGTGAATTAGCATTAGCTGCTGAAAAAGGTGGAATACAAGGAACAATTAGTTTATTATTAAATAAAGGATTTATATTTACAAAAATAGCTGATAGTTTTGCTATTGCATCAGGTGGCGCTTCAATGTACAGAAATAGAATTAAAACATACATAAAGCAAGGTTTATCTGAAACTGAAGCTACAGAAAAAGCATTTGTAGATTTTAAAGCTATAACTGAAGAAACACAACAATCAAGTAGGCCTGATAGAATATCTGAACAACAGGCGAGTAATGCTGGTAGATTATTTTTAGCTTTTGCTAATACACCAATGCAGTATAATAGAATTATTAAAAAGAATGCACAAGATTTAGTTGCTGGTAGGGGCAATAGAATGGAAAAAGTTAGTAAAATAATATATTATAGTACAATACAAAACTTAATATTTAATGCAATGCAAAAGGCTTTATTTGCTTTAGCATTTTCAGAAGATGACGAAGAAGAAAAAGAAATTGAAAAATATAGTCAAATAGCTAATGGTATGGCTGATTCATTATTAAGGGGTATGGGTATGACTGGTAATGCAGCTGTGGCGGTAAAAAATATAGCTACGGATATTGCAAATAGAATGAATAGGCCAAGACCTAATTTTCAAGATGCTGCGTGGAAAGCATTAACAATATCTCCCCCTATATATTCTAAAGTAAGTAAGTTAAGAGGCGCAGGATATTCATTAGGTTATACAACACCTGAAAACATATTTGAACCTAAATTAGATAATCCAGCATTATCAGCGGGAGCGAATATAATATCTGCTACAACTAATGTTCCATTAGACAGAGCATTAAGAAAAGCACAAAATATAGAAGCGGCAATGAGTGATGAAGCAGAATGGTGGCAAAGCACGGCATTATTGATGGGATGGGGATCATGGGAATTAGGAATAGAAAATGAAAAAGATAAAAAAGAAAAACAAGTAAAAAGAAGAAAAGGCAGAACAATAGTAAAAAGAAAAATAAAATAATTATGGCAAAAGATGCATGTTATAAAAAAGTAAAAGCAAGGTATAAAGTATTCCCGTCAGCATATGCTAGTGGCGCTATTGCAAAGTGTAGAAAAGTTGGTGCTAAAAATTGGGGTAACAAATCTAAAAAATAATATTATGAAAGGTGTTCCACATTTTAAAAAAGACGGTACTATATTTCACGGCACCACACACAAAGATGCTAAAGG